>Ga0196978_1000036_pt1 | contig 68671 bp, 57 predicted proteins | sample S3v_2013CmetaG_FD_155491 | JGI IMG/M metagenome (GOLD analysis project Ga0196978, IMG submission 155491) | Soil microbial communities from Anza Borrego desert, Southern California, United States - S3+v_20-13C | ecosystem: Environmental > Terrestrial > Soil > Desert | place: USA: California... | reverse complement strand
GAGCGGCAATGGCTTTCAGGCGCCTCCGCTCCTGAGCATTCAATTTCAAGATGGTCATCCGTGCTCGACTGATTTCTGAGAACTGACGACCATCGTACTTGTGCAAAGACTTTTTGCAACCTACTTAGTATTAGACCGAATGATTCGGTTTAACTCCGTAACGGGGTTGCAAAAGCCGAACGGTGCGGTCTGACTCCGCGAGGGGGTTGGCGGGGGCCGGGGCGTTCGGCTCGTGTCGGCGAGAGTGTACATAAGAGTGCGCCGCCCGGCGAGCCCCTTTCGTAGAGCTTTATGTGCGTGGTGTTGTGTCCGCGGGAGCGTCGAGCCACGTCGCCTCGACGTGCTTCGTGTCCATGTACTCGCGCACGCGCGTGATCTTCCCGTCGCGCAGCGTCAGCGCGAAGTGGTATTCGTTCGCGTAGACCTTGCCGCTGCGCAGCTCGCCGCGGGACGTGACCTCCGCCGCCACGCGGTCGGCCTCGGCTATCATCCCGCGCACGGTCATCCTCAGCCCGCCCTTCAACTGCCGCCCCATGTTCGACAGCAGCCTGCGAACCTGCTCCTTCGTGTGCTCGCCTGAACCGGGCGTCCCCTCGATGCCGCCCGCGATCCACCACGTCGCGTCCTCGCCGAGCATGTCGAGCGCCCCGGCCAGGTCGCCCGCGTCGAGGCGCGCGAACCATTCCGACACGATCCGTTTGTTCTCCCCGGTTTCCGTCTCTGCCATGTTATTTTCCTGCCGCGGCCGTCTCCCGCGCCTTCGCGTACAGCGAGACCTTGCCGAACTCTTTGAAGTCCACGTCCCGCTCGTACTTCATCCCGATCTTCTCCGCCACCCGAACCGACGCTACGTTCTCGGGGTTGATGACGGCGACGAGGCGAGTGAGCCCGTACTTCTCGAAGCCGAGCCCGGCGACTTCACGGGCGGCCTCCGTCGCAAGACCCCGCCCCCAGTAATGCTTGTCGATGAGGTACGAGACCTCGACCTCCTGCGCGCCTTCAATCTGCTGGTAGATCAGGCCGCAGCGCCCGATGAGTCGGCCGCCCTCTTTGAGCACGACCGCCCACAACCCGAAATCGTGTCTGCCGTAATAGTTGGCGATGTGCAGCCGGAGGTGGTGGCGCTCGAACTCGACCGAGTCCGGTCGCCGGCCCATGAACCTCATGTTGTCGGGGTCGGTGTAGATGCGGTAATTCTCCTCGGCGTCTTCGGGCGTGAAGCGCCTGAGAACGAGCCTTTCCGTTTCAGCCACAATCATCGGGCTCACTAATCGCTCTCGCCTTCTACGTCCCGCACCCAGTCCTCGGTGAAGCGGTGCCGAAAAATATTTAGCGCCGTGAGCTGGTCTAAGGACATGCCTTCCAGCCGCGCGAAAAGGTCTAACGCCTCGGTGCTACGGTTCCCGCCCTCGCACGGGCCGTAGACGGCTTCGCCCTGATGCCAGACGATCACCGTCCGATCTCCGAAGCCGCCCGCCGCGTCTACTTCTATGTAGAACACCGCCGAGACGAACGAGAGCTTAACGGCCATCCGAATCAACGCCGGGTGGAGCCTCATGAACAGCGTGTCCTCGTACGGGTCGTCCTCGGCCCTGTATTTCCCGAAAGTCGCCACCACCTCTTCGCAGAGCTGTTCGGTGATGGGCACCAGCGTTACACGGTCGTTCAGCCGGAAACGGTGCAGGTGGCGTAAATCGTCCGGCAGCATTTCCGCGGCCCGGTGGTTGAGGAGAAAGGCTTCGAGTTTGTAACAAAGCATCTGTTAAGCCCGAGGCGCTGTATCGTCGAGTCGCTCGGTCTCGGCCGGCGGCGGTCGGGGCGTCCGGGGCCAAGCCCCTGACAGCGTATAGAAAGCCGCGGCCGGCGACAAGGCCCCGCCGCAGGGCTTTGAACGTGTCTTCGGCGGCGGCCCGCCCGCGGCCTGCGCGGGGGCGGCGGGTCGGCGTAGAATGGCGCATGGCTCATTTTGAACAGCTACACGATTGGGCTTTGACGCCGCGCGAGGCGGTGGAGCTTCAGAAGCGTCTGCGGGAGCGCGTGCGCGTCGAGCCTCTGAGGAAGAAGGTCGAGACGGTGGCGGGCGCCGACATCAGCTTCAATAAGTTCGACCCGACGATCTACACGGGGATTGTCGTGCTGCGCCTCCCCAACCTCGAAGTGGTCGAGGAGGTCGGCATCGTCGGCGAGACGAAGTTCCCGTACGTGCCGGGGCTGCTCTCGTTCCGCGAGTCGCCGTCGGTTTTAGAAGCGTGGGCGAAGTTGAAGACCGAGCCGGACGCCGTCATGTTCGACGGGCAGGGGTTGGCGCACCCGCGGCGCGTCGGCATCGCCTGCCACGTCGGGCTCATCGTCCAGCGCCCGACGCTGGGGTGCGCCAAGTCCGTCCTCGTCGGCAAGTATGAGGAGCCGGGCGAGGAGCGCGGCTCCTGGTCGCCGCTGGTGGATAAGGGCGAGACGGTCGGCGCGGCCCTGCGGACGAAGAGGCGCGTGCAGCCGGTCTACGTCTCGCCCGGCCACCTGATAGATTTGGAGGGCGCGATTGACCTGACGCTGCGCTGCGACGGCGGCTACCGCCAGCCCGAGCCCACGCGCCGCGCGCACCTCCTCGTCAACGCGCTGCGCCGCGGCGAGAGGAACCCGACCTCGGAGCCCGGAGGCGCGGACGCGAGCGGCGGGGCGGAAGGGCAGGGGAGCCTGTTCTAACGCGTGCGGCGCGGCGCGGGTCGTGAGCCGCTCGCGCAGGGCGCGCCAGTCAGTTTACCTCCCGCTTAGAGGCGGCTGCGGCCCGCCGTAGCGTGATACATCGCAGCACGCCACGGCGGGCCGCAGCCCGCCTCTAAACGGTCGTCGGTATTCTCACGCGAATAACGCCCTCAGTTGAACGGCGTGGCCAGACTCTTCCCGAGGGATTTTAGGCGCGAAGCCTTCGCGGGTTCGGACGGCGGGACGATCTTCGTCTTGTGCTGGACGGTGCAGTACCGGCGCGGCTGCTCGCCCGCGGGGAAGGTCAGCGTGCTCACGTTCGGACAGTCCTGCGTCGCCAGCATCCCGTTCACTGCATCGACGGTGACCGTCACGGTCTGCATCGGCCGCAACTGCTGCGGGCCGGGTTCTGAACCCTTGTCGGCGGAGGTTGTCTCCGAGGGCGATTGGCGGTTCGCACGCTCCTTGCCGCGCGCCGACCGGCCCGCGTCATCGTGTGTACCGACCTCAGACTGCTGCGCCTTGGCGGAGGGCTGAGCCTCCTCACGTTCGGCAGGCGGCGTCTGCTCGGGCGCGGGTCGCGCGCCCTGCGGCACGAAGGAGATTAGAGCGACGACGAACGCGGCGCAGAAGACCAGGGCCGTAGGCAGAAAGACCCGCGGGCGTTTTCGCGCGGCGGTCGTGACGGTCGCGGCGGCGTGCGCGCGGGGCACGTCCGGCGCGGGGGCCGGGCGCGGCCGCCTCGCGCCCCTCCCCGAAGTCAGACGCTCGTACGCCTCGTTTACCTCCTTCAGCTTCTCCTGGGCCTTCTGCTGGAGGCGCGGGTCGTGTGCGAAGCGGTCGGGGTGCCAGACCTTTGCGAGGTCGCGGTACGCCTCCTTCAACTCCTGCGCGGAAGCGCCCGGGCGGACGCCGAGCAGTTCGTAGTATCTCTCCGACTCTTCGTTCAAGGCGTCTCCCCTCATGACAGAATCCGGGCCAGTTGTGAAATGCTCTCGAAGCGTTCCAGTACCTCGTCCATAGCGGGCAGCGGGACGCCCATGTAAGAGAGTGCCGCCAGCATGCAGGCCACGAAGACCAGCGCCGTGACGAAGGCCCGGAGGGCCGCGCGGCAGACGTGGCGCACGAGCGCCGGGGCGAGGCGGGACGGACGGAGACGCATTGTTGTTGCCTTACTTGTCGAGATTATTTTCGGCGCGGTCTGCCGGACTGGGAAGGTCAGGCTTCGCCGTTTGCGCGGCCGGGGGGCGGCGGCGGGCACGAAGTATTATGGCAGGCCGGGGGGCTTACTGACAACGGTCTTCCGGCGCGTGTGCCGCGCTCACTTCACTTCGCGGCGGAGCGTTTGAACTCAAGCTCCTTGAAGTCGAAGTCTGGGTTGGGCACGTCGATCTTCATCTCGGAGACCTTGCCCTGCGCGTCGAGCTGGAAGGTGACCCAGCCGCGCGGGTAGGGGTAGACGACCGACTCCCGCCACTTGATGCGGAAGGTGTCGAAGTGCCAGTGTTCGAGGTCGCCGACGTAGGCGGGCGACGGCAGCAGGCGCACGACCAGTCGGCCGCCCTCCTCCGTCACCTTCGCGTCGCCGTACATCTGGCCGCCGTAGGTCCCGGCGTACGCCGAGAGCGGGAGCGAGGGCTTCGTGCCGGGGACGCGCGACTCCTCGGCCCGCTTCGCCTCGGCCTCCGCGCGCTCGCGGGCGGCCTTGGCGCGCGCCATGAAGTCGGCGCTCCAGTCGCGCGCGGGCGCGCCCAGAAAGACGTCGAAGACCTTGTAGTAGAGGAAGGCTTGCAGCGGCGTCTCGCTGTTGGTGAGGACGACGACGCCGAGGTTCTCCTCGGGCAGCAGGGCCACGCGCGAGGTCATGCCGTCGAGCCCGCCGCTGTGCGTGACGACCTTGCGGCCGCGGTAGTCGCTCAGGGCCCACCCCAGCCCGTAGAGGTTGAAGTGGACGGTCGGGTTGAAACGCTCGGCCGCCTCGCCGACCCCGCCGACGACGGTGTGCGGCGTCCACATCTCGCGCGACGCCGCGGCGGAGAAAATCTTCCTGCCCTGGTAAGTCCCGCGCCCCAACTGCAAGCGCACCCACTCGGCCATCTCCGCGGCCGAGGAGTTGATGGCGGCCGCGCCGCCGGCCGAGTCCACGTTGGAATACTTGACGACCTTCACGCGCCCGTCCGTCTCGTTGTGCGGGGCGGCGACGTTCTGCGAACTCGTCAACTGCCTGAGGGTCGTCACCGTGCGATTCATGCCGAGCGGGGCGAAGAAGCGCTCGCGGACGTAGTCGTCCCAGCTCTTCCCCGTCACGGCCGGCACGATCTCGCCCGCGGCGAGGAACATGATGTTCTGGTAGCCGTAGCGGCTGCGGAAGCCGTAGACCGGCTTGAGGAAGCGCACGCGGCGGATGATCTCCTCGCGCGAGTAGGTCGTCTCGTACCAGAGCAGGTCGCCGCCGAAGGTGGCGAGCCCGCTGCGGTGGCTCAAAAGGTCGCGCACCGTCATCTCGCGCGTGGCGTAGGGGTCGTAGAGCTGGAAGTAGGGCAGGTACTTCGTGACGGGGTCGTCCCACTTCAGCTTCCCCTCGTCCACCAGCGTCGCGAGCGCGGCCGACGTGAACGCCTTCGTGTTCGACGCGACGGCGAAGAGCGTGTCCCCGTCCACCGGCTCCGGCTTGCCGAGCTCTCTCACCCCGTAGCCCTTGACGAAGACGACCTTGTCGTCCTTCACAACCGCCACGGAGAAGCCGGGCACCTTCCACTCCTGCCCGGCCTTCGCGGCGTACTCGTCGATCTCCCTGAGCCGCTGCTCTAAGGTCTGCGCGGGCGCGGAGCCGGAAAAGGTTAAGAGCGCGAGCAGGAGCAGCGCGAGGCGTGCGTGTCTTTGGCGCATCTGTCGTGTGTGACCTCTGAAGGGCGTTCGTCTCTCTCCGCGTGTTACTTGCGTTTGACGACGAGGACTGCGTGGAGGCCATCGTCCATGAAGGTGAGCGTGGCCGTCAAGTCGGAGAGCCCGCGCATGGTGCGGCCCGCCGGGCTCTGGTCTGAAGGGGCGGCGGGCTGGCGCGGGTCGGCGGCCGTGCCGTGGACGCCGCAGGAGACCTGGCGGCCGTCGGCCGAGACGCGGTACGCGCCGCCCTCCGGGCAGACGAAGCGCGCGCCCGCGAGGCGCTCGGCCAGCTCGACCGTCCCGCGGTCGAGCGCCTCGCCCGCCGGCGGCTGCGTCCCTTCCGCGACCGCGGTCAGCGCGCGCGCGGCGGAGGCGAGCGGGCCGAGGTTGTTCAGGCACGCCTCGCGCTCGTTCTCGGCCCAGGAGAGGTTGAAGTCGGGCAGCACCTCGTTCCAGTTCCCCGCGCGCACGCGCGCGAGTCCGTGCCCCGAAAGGTCTCCGTCGGGTGTCGCCGGGGGGCCGGCCGCGGCGGGCGGGCCCTGCGCGTGGAGCGCGGCGAGGTCTTCGAGGATGAAGGGCTTGGTGGCGACGTAGACGCCGCGCCCGATGCGCGCCCAGTAGAAGTTGATGCGCGCCGGGTCGAAGCGCAGGCCGAAGGCGCGCGCGGGCTGCCCCGTCGAGAGCTTGTACTTGTAGAAGTCGTACTCGAAGGATATCCAACGGCCGCGCCGCTCGTTGCGCGCGGCGTAGGAGAGCGCCGCGTCAGACCAGTCGAGGTAGTCGTCCACGACCTTCTCGTCGGCGACCGGGACGGAGAGGTAGACCGGCGAGTTGATCGAGAGCATGCCGAGCGCGAAGAAGGCGCCCATGCCGAACAGCTCGCCGCCCGTGACGACGCCGCGCCCCGCGCCGCTCGACGCCAGCATCCCGAGCAGCGAGGGCATGTTCACCTCAAAGGGCGGGCGCGAGTCGTAGACGTGGAAGGCCATCTGGTTGCCGACGCCTTCCGAGAGCAGCCCGTAGGTCTTCTCGCGCGCCGCGCGTCCGCCGGGGAAGCCGAAGGGGAGGTCGAAGAGGTCGTCGGACGTGTTCGGCCTCCGCAGGTCGGCTTCGACCTCTTTGAGCATCTGCTCGCGGTTGAGGCGGAGCCCCATGCTGAAGATGTTGCGGCGCGGGACGGGGAGCCCGTCGAGCGGCTCGGGCCGGCCGCCGAGCGCGCGCGCGAGCCCCGTGTAGATGGTGTTGTCGATGAGCGGCAGGATGACGGTCTCGACGCGCAGCTCCTCGGGCGCGACCTTCAGGCGGAAGGCGATGGGGTCGAAGAAGGTGCGCCAGTAGCGGTTGTACTCCTCGACGAACGCGTTGTACTCGTCGGCCTCCTCGCCCGAGACTTCGGCCACGGGCGCCTCGATGTTGGGCGTCAGGCGCAGGGCGTGCCCGTGGTGCGAGCAGACGCCGTGCGTCCCGGCCTCGGAGAGCGCGTAGCGCCCGCCGTCGGGGCAGGAGAGCGCGCCCTCGCCGAAGAGGCCCGGCGCCGCGCCCGAGTCCCTCAGCTCTTCGAGAGACCTGGGCGCGCGGCCGCGCTCGGTGCGGAAGAGGAGCGCGGCGTGCCCCGTCATGCGCAGGTGGTTGTAGCAGAGCAGGCGGCGGCGCTCCGTGAGCTTGACGACCGGCCCCATCAGCCGCCGGACGAAGGGGTCGGAGAGGTAGACGAAGCCGTCCTCGCGCGCGTCGCCCCGCGGCATGAGCGTGCGTATGTATGCGAACTCAAGGGCGTCTCCGAGGCGGCGGACGGCGCGGCCCGAAGCGTCCTTGCCTTTGACGGCTTCGACGACGCGCTTGAAGGCCGCGAGCGAGTTGCTGCGGACGTGCAGCCCCTCCTCGGGGTAGGCGGAGACGACGCTTATGTCGCGCTCGGGCGTCTGGAGCTGCGTGTACTGGACGCCGAGGTACTCGCCCGCCTCGCGGCGCGCGTCGGGCCTTGCCTTCGCGGCGTTGTCGATGAAGTCGTCCATGCGGCCGCGGAAGAGGAGGGGCTGCTTGACGCGGAAGAGGAGCGTCACGTCGCTGCCCTCGCGGACGAAGGGGTCGCTGCCCGTCACGGCTACCTCCTCGACGACGAGGTCGTAGAAGGGGCGCGTGCGCGGGTCGGTCTCGACGGCGAGCTGCCGCTTGAGCCGCGCGCCCACGTCGAGCGTCATCGTGTCGCGGAACGCCTGGTTGTAGAGGTGCGAGCCCCAGAGGTCGCCCGCGTCGAAGGCGTCGAGCAGCTTGGTCAGCGCGCGGAACTCCGCGAAGTAGAAGTCCTCGGGGACGGCGCGCGCCAGCGGCGAGACATCGGGCCTCCGGCCCGCGAGCATCTTCTCCCACGGGTGGCTCTTGATGTCGGGGCCTTTGAGCGCCGAGACCTTTACGCGGCCCTGCGTGCGCGGCCGTGCGGGGGGCTCGGGCTCGCGCCCTTCGAGCCCGGCGATGAGGCGCTCTTCGGCGTTCACGTTGCCGTCGGCGCGCTGGGCCCGCGTCTGTCCCCGGCGCCGTCGCGTCTGACGCCGCCGCCTCCCCGTCGGCGACGCCACGTTCGCGTTCGTGACCCGCGCGTTGAAGTTGCCGTTGAAGTTCGCGGGGGCCGGCGTGCGCCTCGGCGTCACGGAGCGCATGGCGTCGAGCTGCAAGCTCTCCTGCACGGCGAGCGCGCCGGTGAAGAGGCTGAAGAGGTCTGTGCCGCGGCCCCGCTCCGCGCGCGGGTCGGCGTCCGCGCCGGCGAGGCGGCGGACGCGCGGCTCGACCTCGTCGAAGCGCCCCGCGCGGCGCGCGAGCTGGAGCACGACGTATTGCAGGTAGGCGTCGCGCGGCTGGAGCGCGAGCGCCGCGGCCGCCTCGTCGAGCGTCCACGCCTGGCGCGTGAGGGCCTCGCGGCCCTGCGCGCCCCCGCGGGGCGACGCGACCAACGCCGAGACGAGAAAGACTGCGGCGGAGACGAGGCAGCAGACGGCGGCCTTCGGGCGGGGTTTCATCATCGCTCTCCTGTCGAAGCGGCGTCGCGCGCGTCGCGCCGTCACCTCTGTTTGTCCGGCCTGTCCATGAACTGGACGGCGAGGGTGTTAGGGGGCCTGTACACGACGCGCAGGTCGTAATACTTCTGCCCCAGCCGCATCCGGAGGTACTCGTAATTCCTCAGTTTCTCTTTGACGCCGGGGCGGTCGTCGCTCCCGTAATCCGCGGCCGGGCGGCAGTCGGGGCCGAAGACCTGCTCGATTCTGAAAACGCCTTCGTCGCCGCTCCGTATGAAGCTGAACTTGAGCGCCCCGACGGGCTGCCCGTTTTCGGTGAAGAGGACGCCGGCCGAACCTCCCAGGGGTTGGCCCGGCCGGACGACGACGCGCGACTCGGCGTCGCCGTACTCGACGCTGGTCGAGCGACCCTGCGGCAGGAGGCGGCCGAGGCAGCCGTCGTCCAGAGTGTCGCCCTGCAAGGGCGTCGCGGTCGGGGTCGGCGTAGTGGTCGTTGTCGGCGAGACGGCCGGCGTCCGACCCAGGGAAATCAGGTTAGCGTTACCGTTCGTCACCGTCGCGGGTGCTCCGGAGAGGGCGCGCCAGAGGAGGAAGCCGACGGCGGAGAGCAGGACGACGAGCGCGACCGAGTGCCACCAGGCTCTCAGGAGCTTTCGGAGGCGGAGTAGCGGGAGCGGGTAGGGCCGAGTGGGTGGCGGAGTGGGCTCGCCGCGGATGGCGTCAACCAAACGTTGGATGTCCTCCTTCCACCAGCGCTGACTGAGCGGGAACGCCTGTCGGGCGGCCAGCCCTCTGACCTCCTCGGGCAGCTCCTCGGGCGTCGGCATCCGCGCGCCGTCGATGAGCAGGGGTATCAGGGTGACGGGCCGCGCGAGCGCGTCGGCTATCTCGCGGCGCACGAGGTCGTCGGGCTCTCGCAGCCGCGCGAGCGCGCCCAGCCAGTTGGGGCTGATGAGGATCAGGAACACCTCGCAGGACGCGACCGCTTCGCGGATGGCCTCGGTGAAGGGCTCGCCGGGCCGGATGTCGTCGTCGTCCCTGAAGACCGACCCTTCGCCGAAGGCGTCGGTGAGCCTGTCCTTGAGCCCGAGCGCGGGGTAGGAGTCTGCGCGGCGGTAGCTGAGGAAGACCTTCGGGCCCGTTCGCCGGGGCGTTGGATGTTGGCCGCTGGTGCTCATGCGGATCGCCGGGGGTGACGCTGGCCGAAGGTCGAGACTGCGCGCGTGCCATCGTCCACGAAAGTGTGCGCGGCTGTCAACGTTTCCGCCCCGCGCCCCGGCGGGAAAGAGAAAGGCGGCGCGCTCAGGTTAAGAGCGCGCCGCCTTCGGCTGAGGTCGAGTTGTCGCCGGCCTTACTTGTCGGCCGTGACGGTGAACTTCTGCGTGGGGTTGAGCGACTGGCCGGAGACCTTGTCGCGGACGCGGACGGCGATCTCGTACTCGCCGGGGGCGAGGTTGGAGGTCGGCATCAGGCGCGCCAGCGTCAGGCGCTGGCCGGCGTCGGAGTTGCCGCGCCAGTCCTCGGCCTGCTTGAAGACCTCCTTGCCCTCCTTGAGGAGCACGTACTCCACGTCCACCGCGGGCCGGAGCGTCGTCTGGTCGATGCCCGCGTTGTAGACCTGCATGTAGATGCCGACGTCCTGCCCGCGCTTGTAGACGCCCGAGACGTTCGGCAGCACCTTGTAGGGGCCGATGGCGAACATGCCCGGGAGCTGGTCGTTCAGCGCCTGGAGCTTGACGGCGAGGACGAGCGTGGAGGCCCCGAGCTTCTCGGGCGCGAACTTAGGCACCTCGAAGCCGATGGCCTTGACCGTGGTCGCGCCGGTGTTCACGTCGCGGATGAGCAGGTCAACCTTGTAGTTGCCGGGCGAGAGCGGGAGCACGCGCTGGTAGGCCGACTTGCGCTCGCGCAGCGTGGTCAGCTCCTCGACCGTGGCGGTCGTCGTGACCGGGTCCTCGAAGCTCGTCACGCGGCGGCCCGAGAGGTTCGTCACGCGGCCGTAGATGTTGAGGCGCGCCGTCTGGATGCCGCTGCCGTCGTCCTTGAACTGGAGGTCGTTGTTGTCGGTCTGGACGGTGATGGCCGTCATCACGCGCTCGTCCGAGGCGCGGTAGAAGTCCACCTTCGTCGCCACGTCGAGCGCGGCGGTGTCCTCCACGCCGGAGCCGGTCGTGGCGAGCAGGCTCTTCTCGAGCACGTCGTTGACCTGCGGCGGCCGCTGCAAGTCGGTGTAGAGGATGAGGCGCGAGAACGGGCTGTCGGACTCGCGCGCGCCGGGGCCGGTGTAGCCGAAGGCGCCGCGGTTGGCGACGCGGTCGGCCTTGCTCGACATCCCCAACTGCTCCATGAGGGTGAGCCCCGCGCCGGGGATGTTGAGCATGGCGTCCTTCTCGTCGGGCGAGCGGGCGATGCGGTACTCGCCGGTGCCCGTCGGATCGACGAACTCGATCTCGATGCCGGAGCCGATGCCGGGCAGGTAGCGGTAGAACCAGACTTCAAAGGGGTAGGTCGTCGTCGAGCCGCCGCCCTCGTAGGAGGGGCGCTCGTAGCTGCCGCCCGCGGGGTGCGACTCCTTCTGGTGCGGCGCGCCGTACATGATGTAGATGCGGCCGCGGTCGGTCTTCCAGCCGGGGATGCCGGAGGCGAAGTGCTGGTTGGCGTAGGCCACGCGCTCGTAGTGCTCTTCGAGGTACTCGTTCAGCTCGGTGTCCGGGTCGGGGTCGCGGCGGCGCCAGAAGGCTTCGATGAACTGCTCGCGCTCGGCGTCCGTGGCGAGCTTCTTCCAGGCCTTCTTCTCCTCGTCGGTGATGATGTACGCAACGTCCTCGTCGATCCACTTCTTGAACATGTTCGACTTCTCTTTTTTGACGGTGCGCTCGCGCTCGGGCACGTCCTGCGGGTCGCTCGACTTCTTCTTCTGCGCCAGTGCGGCGGGGGAAGCCGTGACGAGCAGGGAAAGGGCTAGGGCCAGAGAACGCGTCCTCTGTTGACGGGCCATCGCTTTACAACTCCTGTTCGGCTGAAGACAAAGATTAAAAGGTTTACCTATCGGGGCGGTCGCGAAAAGGGCGACGCCTGAGAAGCCGCCGGGGCGAAGTCCCCGCGAGAGGCTTAAACCCAGTCATCGCCGCAACTTTCGCGCTGATTTTAGGGCCTCTGCGGAGACACAGTCAAGATGCGCCGGGGGGCGTCCCGGTTGCCTGTCGGACGCCTGTAAAGTCCCCCGAAATGGCCCCGCCGGCACATCTTTCAAACCATGATTACCGGGAATCCCCGGTTGGATACGCCCTGAAGAAGGTGTCGGGTGTCGGGCGCCGGGTGTTAGTTAAAAACCGAGTCTTCCCCAACACCCAAAACCCTCTATCTACTCCGCCGTCCGCGGGCGCGAGAAGAGCCAGGCGATGAGAATGGAGATGAAGTAGAGGACGACCATCGGGGTGGCGAAGAGGAGCATGTTGGGGATGTCGCTGGTGGGCGAGAGCACGGCCGCCGCGATGAGGATGACGATGGCCGAGATTTTCCAGTGCGAGACGAGGAAGCGCGCGTCCACCAGCCCGATGCGCGCGAGCACGTAGGTCACGGCCGGCATCTGGAAGACCACGCCCATCGCCAGCAGGACGAGGATGACGAAGTCGAAGTAGTCCGAGGCGTTCAGGAACAGGCGGAAGTCCTGCCCGATCCCCAGGAGGTACGCGATGGCCGGCGGGAAGAGGACGTAGTAGGCGAAGGCCGCCCCCGCCACGAACGAGAGGCTCGACATCAGCACGAAGGGCATCGCCCACCCGCGCTCGTGCGGGTAGAGCCCCGGCGAGATGAAGGCCCAGATTTGCCAGAGCAGGAACGGCACCGAGAGGCAGACCGCCGCGTAGAGCGAGACCTGCAGGTAGAGCGTGAAGGGCTCGGTCGCCGTGCGGACGACCAGCTTGTCGTCCTCGTTCGGGAGCCCGCCGTCCCTCGCCTGAAAGTCCAGAGGCAGCCGCACGCCCTTCGGGATGACGGACGTGCCCGCGAAGAGCGCCTCGTCGGTGAAGACGCCGAGCTGCCCGTCCGGCCCCTTCGCCACGCGCACGGCGACCGACGCGCCCGGCGGGACGACGGCCGTCCCGAGCTTCGTCGTCTCGTCGAAGACGTAGCGGCCCGCGTCCCCCTCCCTGATGTCGCCCAGCGGCAGAATCCGCTCGCCGCCCGTCAGACCTTGCAGCGGGACGGGGCGCTGCGAGGCTTCGGCCAGCGCGCGGTTCATCGGGGCGGAGAGGAAGCGGTAGATCGGGCCGGAGACGAACCAGCAGAGGACGAGCGCGACGAGGACGAAGATCATGGAGCGGATGAGGCGGCGGCGTAGCTCGTCGAGGTGTTCGAGGAAGGACATCTGGCCGCCGAGCTGGCGACCTTCCTGCCGTTCGTCCTCGCCGCTGTCCAGAAGGGTCGAAGCCATCTCGTCGGTCGGAGTCTGCCTGAAAGTAACGGGGAAGGGGCGCCGGCCCGCCTCAGGAGGCGTTGAGTTCGTCGTCGTCCTTCTCGGCCGGCCGCGCCGCCGCGCGCCCCGTCGCCACGTCCCACGCGTGCCCGTCCTCTGCGGCCGCGCCGCGCGCGACCGTGGGCTCGGGCGTGGCGGCTTGGGGGTGTGCGCCGTCGAACTCCCCCGCGCCGTAGGCCGGGAGCGCCGCCGGCTCGCCCGGCGCGCCCTCTTGGACGGCGGCCGCGGGTTCGGCCGCGGGCCTGCGCCGCTCGATCTCGACCTCGTACTCCCACGTGCGCTTGAAGTCGTCGGAGGCGCGCTTGAACTCGCCGATGGCCTTGCCGACGGTGCGCCCGATCTCCGGCAGCTTGCGCGGCCCGAACAGGACGAGCGCGACCACCGCGATGACCAGCAGCTCGGTCGTGCCGAGGAACTCGAAGACGAGAAGGAATGGGCGCATAAGTGGAAAAGTGAATAGTGAATAGTAAATGGTGAATGGTTAAGACAGGCTCTTACCATTCACCATTTACTATTCACTATTCACTACTCTTGTACTCCGGCGGGTAGTAGATGACTTCGACGGCGCGGTCGCCGACGCCTCTGGTGTAGAAGGAGACGGAGCGGTCGCGGTGCTCCTTGACGGGGCGGTTCCCCTCGCGGCGCGCGGCCTCTTCGAGCGCCTCGCGCGTCTCGACGCGGATGCCGATGTGCTGCGGGTGCTTCGACCCCGGCGGCAGGAGCGCCACGCCGAAGCCCCGCGCGTCGCGCAGCATGGCCCAGTCCTCGTAGAGCGTCTCGACGCGGAAGCCGAGCCGCTCGTACGCCCGCACGTCCCCCTCCATGTCCTCCGTCCTGACCGCGATGTGGTCAACGACGCCCTCGACCGTTAACTCTTTCCGCTCCTGCATGGCGGGATTGTAACCCCTCGGCGCGCGCGCGCAAAAGCGCGGGGCGCGCCCTCCTTGACAGCCCCGCGGCGGTTGCGCCAACCTCGCCGCAGAGATTCAGCACGAGAGAGGGGAAGGGCAAGGGATGGGTCAAGGCCCGCGCATCGTTTCGCTCCTGCCGTCGGCGACCGAGATCGTCTGCGCGCTCGGGCTCGAAGAGAGCCTCGTCGGCGTGACGCACGAGTGCGACTTCCCGCCGTCGGTGGTGGGGAAGCCCGTGCTCACTTCGAGCCGCATCTCGCACGCCGAGATGTCGAGCGCCGAGATCGACCACGCCGTCCGCTCGCAGCTCGACGGCCACGGCTCGATCTATAACCTGGACGAAAAGTTGTTGGCGGAGCTGAAGCCCGACCTCGTCATCACGCAGGAGCTGTGCGAGGTCTGCGCCGTCAGCTACAAGACCGTCCAACAGGCCGCGCGCCTCGTCGGGTCGGACGCGCGCGTCGTCTCGCTAGAGCCGAACAACATCCAGGACATCTTCGCCAACATACGCACCGTGGGCGAGCTGGCCGGCGTGGCTTCGGCGGCCGACGCGCTCGTGCGCGACCTGACCGTGCAGTTGGACGCGCTGGCCGTCCTGCTCACCGAAGTCGAGGCGCGGCCGCGCACGCTCGTCCTCGAATGGCTTGAGCCGCCGTTCGCGCCGGGCCACTGGGTGCCCGAGCAGGTCGCGTTCGCGGGCGGCGACGCCTCGTTCGGCAACCCGGGCGGAAAGTCCCGGACGACCACGGCCGAAGAGATTCGAGACTACGCCCCCGAGGCGGTCGTGCTCGCGCCGTGCGGCTACTACAAGGAGGACATTTTGCGCGCGCTCGAACGCGCCCGGCTGCCGCGCGGCTGGCGGGACCTGCCGGCCGTGCGCGAAGGCCGCGTCTGGGCGGTCGATGCCACGAGCTACTTCAGCCGCCCCGGCCCGCGCGTCGTCGAGGGTGCGGAAATACTCCTGAAGATCATCCACCCCGAAATCTTCGGCGAGCCCGCGGAGGCCCAGGCCGTGCGCGTCCCGGCGGAGATGATGACGGAGGAATAGCGGTCAGTACCGCCCGCGGTAGCGGGTGGGCCTGCCGTGTGCAGCATGACGATTTATAACCGCGTGGCTCTCGTCAATCGTCAAGCCGTGCTCGCCAGACCCACCCGCTACCGCAGGCGGTACTGCCTGGGCCTTGGCGAGACTCGTTAATGCGTAAAGAGAAAAGGGCATCAACGTTGACCGAAGCCCCGCCCGCGGGCGCGACCCTGCAAGGCTTCGCCGGGGTCGCGGACGCCGTGGGGGCGACGACGAAGAAGCTGGAGAAGGCGGCGCTGCTCGGCGCGTACTTCGGGGGGTTGGCGGACGAAGACCTCTCCTTGGCGGCGCGCTACTTCGCGGGGCACGTCTTCCCGCTCTACGACGCGCGCACGACGAACGTCGGCGGCGGGATGCTGCGCGACGCCATCTCGGAGGTCACGGGGCTCGAAGTCGAGAACCTGCGGCCGCGCTACGTCCGCCTGGGCGACTCGGGCGACGTGGCGTACGAGGCGTTCGCGGAGACGAAGGGCGTCTCGAACGTCACGCCGACGCTCACGCTCGCCGCTACGCGGGCGCTCATCGAGCGCCTGAGCGAGACGCGCGGGACGAAGAACAAGAAGTCGCTGCTCGTCGAAGCCCTCACGAATGCCACGCCCGCCGAGGCGAAGTACCTCGTCAAGCTGCTGGTCGGCGACCTGCGCATCGGCCTGAAGGAGGGGCTGGTCGAGGACGCGGTGGCGCGCGCCTTCGGGCGGCCGCTCGCGGACGTGGCGCGCGTCAACATGCTGACGGGCGACATCGGCGAGACGGCCGTGCGCGCGCGGCGGGGCGCGCTCGAAGGGGTGGCGATGCGCCTGTTCCACCCGATCAAGTTCATGCTCGCCACGGCCGCCGAGACCGCCGAAGACGTGGCGCGCACGATGCCCGAAGAGTTCTACGTCGAGGACAAGTTCGACGGCATACGCGGGCAGGCGCACGTGCAGGCGGGCCGCGTCGCGCTCTACACGCGCACGCTCGACGAGGTGACGCACCGCTTCCCCGAACTGGTCGGGCCCCTGAAGCGGTTGCCGTCTGACGCCGTGCTCGACGGCGAGATCGTGCCCGTGCGCGGCGAGGCCATCCTGCCCTTCCTCGAACTGCAAAAGCGGCTCGGGCGCAAGACCGTCTCGGAGGAGTTGTTGACGGGCGTGCCCGTCGCCTTCGTCGCCTACGACCTGCTCTACTCGTCGGGCCGCGTGCTGACCGACGCGCCGCTCGCGGAGAGGCGCGCGGCGCTCGAAGCCCTGGTGAAGGATGAGGCGGCCGGGGTCGTGCGTTTGTCGAGGGCGAAGTTGACGGGCGGCGTCGAGGGGCTCGACGCGGAGTTCGAGGCGGCGCGCGGGCGCGGCAACGAGGGGCTAATGATTAAAGACCCGCGCTCGTCCTACAAGCCGGGCAAGCGCGGGCGCGAGTGGCTGAAGCTGAAGAAGGCTTACGCGACGCTCGACGTGGTGGTGACGGCCGTCGAGGTCGGGCACGGGAAGCGGCGGAGCCTGCTCTCCGACTACACCTTCGCCGTGCGCCGCTCGGAGGACGACCCGGAGCTTTTGAACGTCGGCAAGGCTTACTCGGGCCTGACCGACGCCGAGCTGGCGGAGTTGACCGAATGGTTCCGCGCGCACACGCTTCAGGAGTTCGCGCACGGGCGCGTCCGCGTCGTCGAGCCGAAGGTAGTGTTGGAGGTCACCTTCGACCGCGTGCAGGAGTCTCGAAGGCACAAGAGCGGCTACGCCCTGCGCTTCCCGCGCATCCTCCGCCTGCGCGAAGACAAGAAGCCCGAAGAGATCGACACGCTCGACACCGTCCGCCGCATCGCGCGCGAGCTTGAGGGAAGTGAAGAGCAGTAGGCAGTAGGCAGACGGCAGCAGGCAGTTCATCCCCGGAGGGGATACAGACAATAGCCGGGGGTCAGTGAGGGAGCCGCAGGCGACCGCAGCGCCACCCCCGGTTAGCGATGAAAATAATTATGACCCTGAAAGGGTCGCACAGCGTTACAGGGTGCGACCCTTTCAGGGTCGGAAACTTTTATCGCGGTCTACCGGGGGCGGCGCTCACTGTCGTTCGCTCTGCCCCCGGCTATTACCTTTATCCCCTTCGGGGATTAAAACTGCCTACTGCCTACTGCTCAGGATTGGTCAGTACGTCAACGAGGCGCGGGGCCTTGCCCTTGGCGCGCTTGAGTTCCTTGCGTATCTCCTTCAAGACTTCCTCTTCGCGCTCGCGGCGTTTCTCCTCGCGCTTGCCGCGGCGTTCGCCGTCTTCGTAGTCCTCGACTTCGTCACGCTCGGGCTCGGCGAGTGTCGCCGTGGTGGTCGCTCTCGCGCGGCGCGGGCGCGTGTCGCGTGTGACGGGCCTCGGGGGCTGGGCTTCGCGCGGCACGTCGGCGTCCGCGCGTGTCGTCGGTTGCGGCGGAGCCTCGGCGGCTTGAACCGGGGCGGGTCGGGCCTGCTCCGGCGCGCTCTCGGCGCGCGGACTCTGCATGACTTTCGTGGCGACGGCGCCGCCGAGCGCGGCGACCGCGAGCAGGGCGACGGCCAGCAGCGCGGGCGTCCACGAGCGTCGCGGCATACGCATCCGTCGCGCGCGCGGGGCGTGGCGGGCGGGCACTTCGGCGAGCGGCACCACGGGGTGCGCGCGTCGCGCCTCGTCCGCGTCGAAGCGCGGCGTGACGAGCGTCGCCTCCGGGTCTTCCGGGGCCGGGTTGAAATTTTCAGGACGCTGCCGCATACGTTTTGGCCTCAAACAGTACGTAAAAACCTTCCCGCCGGTAATAGAGGCAAAAACGGGGCCGCCCGGGGCGGTCGAAGTTGCCGCCCCGCGATAAAAAAAGGATAATCCAACGCTTGTCGCCGGGGGCTTTCGGGAAGCGGTGCGCGGTGACTTTTTCTGAAGATGTACATCCTCGGCATATCGGCCTACTACCACGACTCGGCGGCGTGCCTCGTGCGCGACGGCGAGGTGCTGGCGGCGGCGCAGGAGGAGCGCTTCACGCGCAAGAAGCACGACCACCGCTACCCGGCGAGCGCCGTCGAGTTCTGTTTGAGGCGCGCGGGCATCACGCCGAAGGAGCTGGACTACGTCGCCTTCTACGACAAGCCGCTCTTAAAATTCGAGCGGCTGCTTGAGACATACATCGACTACGCGCCGCGGGGCCTGCGCTCGTTCCTGTTGGCGATGCCCCTGTGGCTGCGCGAGAAGCTCTGGATACGCGAGCAGGTGTCGAAGGAGGCGGGCTTCGACGGCAAGGTGCTCTTCACGGAGCACCACGAGTCGCACGCCGCCTCGGCCTTCTTCCCCTCGCCGTTCGAGTCGGCGGCGGTCTTAACAATGGACGGCGTGGGCGAGTGGGCCACCTCGTCTTACGGCTACGGGAGGGGGAACGAGCTTCACCTCTTAAAAGAGCTTCACTTCCCGCACTCGCTCGGGCTCCTCTACTCCGCCTTCACCTACTACACGGGCTTCAAGGTCAACTCGGGCGAGTACAAGGTGATGGGCCTCGCGCCCTACGGCGAGCCGAAGTACGTCCGTGCCATCCTGGACGAGTTGGTAGAGCTGCGCGAGGACGGCTCGCTCCGGCTCAACATGAAGTACTTCAACTTCGCCGCGGGGCTGACGATGACTAGCGCGTCCTTCGACCGCCTGTTCGGCGGGCCGCCGCGCAGGCCCGAGTCGGAGGTGACGCAGCGCGAGATGGATTTGGCGCGCTCAGTGCAGGAGGTGACCGAGGAGGCGATGCTGCGCATGGCGCGCCACGTTCACAAAGAGACGGGGGAGAAGAATCTATGTCTCGCGGGCGGCGTCGCGCTCAACTGCGTCGGCAACGGCCGGATACTTCGGGAGGGGCCGTTCGAGCGGGTGTGGGTGCAGCCGGCCGCGGGCGACGCGGGCGGGAGTCTGGGGGCGGCGCTGTCGGCCTGGTATCAGTACCTCGGCAACGAGAGAAGGGTGGAGGAGGTCTGCCGCGGCCGCGCCGACGGGATGCGCGGCGCGTACCTCGGGCCGGAGTTCTCGGACGACGAGATCGAGGAGTCGCTGGTGACGCTCGGGGCGCGCTACAGGAAGGTGCCGCACGCCGAGCTGGCCGGGACGGTCGCGCGGCTCTTGGCGGAGGAGAAGGTGGTCGGCTGGTTCCAGGGGCGGATGGAGTTCGGCCCGCGCGCGTTGGGCGCGCGCTCCATCCTCGGCGACCCGCGCTCGCCCCGGATGCAGTCGCAGATGAACCTCAAGATCAAGTTCCGCGAATCTTTCCGCCCCTTCGCGCCGTCGGTCTTGCGCGAGCGAGTGTCGGACTACTTCGAGCTTGAGACCGATTCGCCCTACATGCTTCTGGTCGCGCCGGTGCGCGAAGACTTAAGGCGCGAGACGGCGGGCGAGGAGGCGGGGCTCTTCGGCATCGAGCGCCTGAACGTGCCGCGCTCGGCCATCCCGGCGGTGACGCACGTGGACTACTCGGCGCGCGTCCAGACCGTGAGCCGCGAGGAGAGCCCCGCCTACTACGACCTGCTCGCCGCCTTCGAGCGGCTCACGGGCTGCGCGGTGCTCGTCAACACTTCCTTCAACGTGCGCGGCGAGCCCATCGTCTGCACCCCCGCGCAGGCGTTCGCCTGCTTCATGCGCACGGAGATGGACTGCCTGGTGGTGGGCGACTTCCTGCTGCTCAAGTCGGAGCAGGGGCCGAACGCCTACTCGGAAGACCTCTCGTGGCAGGAGGAGTTCCAACTTGATTGAGCCGAAGGGGAGCGTGACGCACGCGGGCGCGGTGACGAACGCGCAGGCGCGCAAAAGCGCGCTGCTCGTTGCCACAGTCCTGCTCGGCGTCGCCGCGTGGAACCTCTACCGCGGGCGGACGGGCGTGGTCGTCGTCTTCGGCGCGCTGGGCGCGGCGCTCGTCGTCGCGGGGCTCTTCGTGCCGCCGGCGGCGCGCGCGTTCCACACGGCCTGGATGAGGCTCGCGGTGCTGCTCGGGCACGTCAACAGCCGCGTGCTGCTGACGCTCTTCTACTACCTCGTCATGACGCCCTACGGCGTGGTGTCGCGGCTCGTGGGCCGCGACCCCCTGCGGCGGCGCGGGGCCGCGCGGGAAAGCTACTGGGTCGAGCGCAAGGCGACGCGCCAGACGCGCGAGGGGTTCGAGCGCCTGTTCTGAAGGGTCAAGGGAGGATTCAAAGTTCCGATGGGTAAGCTCTCGCTCGCCGCCGAGGTCTGGATGTTCCTGCGCCAGAACAAGAAGCTCTGGCTGCTCCCCATCGTCCTCGTCCTGCTCCTCCTCGGCGCGCTGCTCGTCTTCGCGCAGTCGTCGGCGCTCGCGCCCTTCATCTACACCATCTTCTGAGCAGTAGGCAGTAGGCAGATGGCAGTAGGCAGTTAAAAGCCCCGCCGTCCGAGCGTTTGGGTTAACCTCTCAACATCCGTCACGCGGAGCGCACCGCCTACTGCCATCTGCCTACTGCCTACTCTCCTTCGTTAACACTCCGCGCCGCCTCCACGTCTTTATGGGCGTAGAGGGAGAGGGCCGCGGGCGTTTTGAACCTCAGGGGCGCGCGGCGTCGTAAAACTTCAAGGCATGTTCGAGGTCGAGACCGGCACACTCATCTTCGCCGAGCGGGGGGCCGAGGCGGCGGCGCAGGCGCGGTCGCCCGAGGCGGCGCTCGTCGAGTCGGCGCGCGCGGGCGACCGCGCGGCCTTCGAGCGCCTCTACCACTCCTTCGCGCCGCTCGTGCACGGCGTGCTGCTGGCGCGAGTGCCCTACGGCGAGGTCTCAGACCTCGTGCAGGACGTTTTCCTGACGGCGTTCCGCAAGCTCGGGGCCTTGCGCGACCCCGAGCGCTTCGGGCCGTGGGTCGCCATCATCGCGCGCAACCGCGCGGCGGACTTCTACCGGCGCACGCGCCAGACCGAGGAGCTGCGCGACGAGATAGCGCAACGCGCCGGGCGCGGGGCCGAGGCGTGCGAGGCGCTGGAGGTCATCCGCTCGCTGCCCGAGGCGTACCGCGAGACGCTCGTGCTCCGCCTCGTCGAGGGCATGACCGGCCCCGAGATCGCGGAGCGGACGGGGCTGCGGCCCGCGTCGGTGCGCGTCAACCTGCACCGCGGGATGAAGCTCCTGCGCCAGCGGCTCGGCGTGAAGCCGGACGGTGATCGAAAGGACGGGGGTTTATGAGCGACTACCTCTGGGACAAGAAGGGCGAACCCGATGCGGAGGTCGCCCGCCTCGAAGCCCTGCTCGGCGCGTTCGGGCACGAGCCGCGCACGCTCGCGCTGCCCGCCGAGGCGACGCCCGAGCCGCGGGCGTCCGGGCTCCTGCCGTTCGTGTCGCGCCTGCGCGCGTCGAGGCTCTTCGCGCCGGCCGCGCTCGCCGCCGCCGCCGCGCTCGTCGTCGCGTCCGTCGTCGTCGCGTTCGCCTTCCTCCGAGCGCAGCGCACGGCGGCGCGCTCGGCCGCCGAGGTCACGTTGAGCTTCCCGCCGGGGGCGAAGGGTAAGAAGGCCGTGGATGAAGCGACCCCGGCCGGCGTCAGGGCCGTAGAGGAGAAGGCCGAAGGCGAAAAGGTTAAGGTCGTGGCCGGAAGCCTCCCGCGCCCGGAGCGCCGGCGCAAGGACGTGCAGGTGGCGGCCGCGCCGGGTCGGCGGCAGCGGCAACTCCCGACCGTCGAGACGGCGAAGGGCGCGGGCTTGACGCTCGAACAGATGGGCACGTCCTACGGCGCGTCCACGCTCGTCCAGAACACGCGACTGTTGGCGAAGGAGCAACTGGTCTACGCGCTTCGTTTCACCGGCGCGAAGCTCAAGGACGTGCAGGAGAAAGCAGTAAAAGACAAGTAGCCAGTAGACAGTAGTCAGTAGTCAGCAGGCTCCGCTTTGAGGAAGTTGAGGATGACAGCCGCAGGGTTCGGGCAAGACAGGTTCTTCTACTGACTACTGACTACTGACTACTGACTACTTGATTTAAGTCATGAAACAGGCACTTCTTAAAACCATCGTTCTCGTCACCGCGACTTTCGTCGTCGTCGTCGCGGCGCGCGGGCAGGGGACGCCGCAGGCGGGGGCGGGGCGGCTGCGGCTCGAAAGCCTTGAGAGGCTCGCGCCGAAGGCGGCCGAGGCGGTCAACATCGAGATCGACGGCGTCCTCATCAAGTTCGCCGGCTCGATGCTCTCGGACGAGGACGCCGACGAGCGCGCCGTGAAGGAGCTGATCACGAGCCTGCGCGGCGTCTACGTCCGCAGCTACGAGTTCAAGTCGGCGGGGGAGTTCGCCGAGGCGGACGTGGCGGCGGTGCGCGAGCAGTTGCGCGCGCCCGGCTGGTCGCGGGTCATGGACGTGAAGTCGAAGGGGTTGGACTTCGGCGAGGGTGAGGTCTACCTGGCGACCTCGGGCGGCCGCGTCGAGGGCTTCGCGCTCCTCGTCGTGCAGCCCCGCGAGCTGACGGTCGTCAACATCGTCGGCGCGCTTGACCTCGACAAGATCAGGCGGCTCGGCGACAACTTCAAACTCCCGGGCGTCACCGTCAAGCGGAAGAAGAAGGCCGAGAACTGAGGGCTCACCTGAGGTACTTCCGAATCATCCGCACGGACTCCGCGGGGTCGGCGACGGCGAGGAGCGAGGCGACGTCGAGCGCCGCCTCGTAGAAGGGCTGGGAGGTGCCCCGCCCGGTTATGATAACCAGCGCGTCCCCGTGCGGCGTGGCGACGAGGACGCGCTTCGGATCGACCTTCTCAAGCAACAGCCGCCGCTCGTCGCTCGCCGGATCGCACACCGCGTCCGCGAACCGCTCCCAGCGCGCGCGGTAGTGCCACCACTTCGGGAGGAGCGGCGGCATCACGAACAGGGTCTTGTGGGAGAGGTCTGAGTCGCCGACCCTGCGCATCTCCCAGTCGAGGCCGTCCGTCTCGCCGAGCATCAACACGATCACGCGCGCCAGCAGCATGGCCTTCTCCACCTCGTCCTGCCACTCCTTCCTCTTCCTGTCGGCGCTCACGTAGTACCTGACCCCGCCCTGCGCCGGCAGCCTGTACCAGACCGCGGGGAAGACGGCGATCAGGAACTTCTTCAGCCGGTCCCTGCCCAGAGCCCGCGCGAGCAGCCTCACGCCCCGCTTCGACAGCAGCCCCTCCCTCTTCTCCTCGAAGTCTAACAGCCGCACCTGGCCGAGGTATTTCAGGCGGTCAACGATCAGTTGCTCAAAGGTGTAGCTCCACCCGTACACCCTCTTGTAGGGCGGCGAACTGTTGGCGCTGCCGCGCCTCGACACGAACTTCACGTCGTCGTCGAAGGAGCGGAGCAGCAGCAGGTCGGACGCGGTCATGTGCTCCATCAGGGGCACGCGGTAGACGGTCACGTGCTCGCGCCGCCACTGCGTCAGGAAATACCCGTAGACGAAGTAGCAGGGGAAGGCGAGGGCGAAGAGCAGCGCGCAGCGCACCGCATGCTGCTGAAACGGCACGCGGCCCCTGCCCAGCTCTGTGGTCTGAAGGCGGGAGACCATGTGCCACGCCTCCGAGAACTCCAGCCGGCCGACGGCGGGCAGGAACTCTTCGTTGACGAATCCGTACAGGGCGGCGAAGAAACAGGCAGTCCCGACGGCGAACCAGAACCACCCCAGCGCCATGCGGTAGGGGGCGCCCCGGTTGAGGTAGGGGGTCTCACCCCCGCCGACGCTTCGAGCCCCTTCGGCGCTCTTCCACTCGCCCGACCACAGGCGCAGGCAGAGGAGCACCTGTCGGCGGAACGCCTCCCAAGGGCCGAACGGCAACAGGCTGATGAGCAGCACGTAGAAGGGCCGGATCAGATACTTCTCGTAAATCGTGAGGACGACCAGCAGGGATATGAGGATGAGGAAGCCGGTCGCGCGGTTCAGTTCGTCGGGCAGGGGCCCCGCGAGGGCGATCCCCACGAGGATGAGCACGCTCAGCGTGACGAAGTTGACGGCGAGCATCAGGGCGAAGAAGAGTCGGGAGAAGTCGTTCTTGCGGGACAGGGCGAAGGCTAGGGGCAGGAGGACGGCGGCCGCGAGCAGGAGCGTCCGCGCCGTGAGGGCCTGGTCAACGAGGCCGGCCTCGCTGCGGGGCCGGGTCAGCAGTAGCCACCACCAGAAGGCGGCCGAGAGCAGAAAGGCGGCGGCGGTGAAGACGCGCCAGCGCGTGTCGAAGGCATCCCGCATCCTCACTAGGTTCGTGATGTCGATGAGTGCGATGCGCATGACGATTCGTGAGACTGAACCGCGCCGCGCCCCGGCGACGTCAGGCTTTAAGCGCCCGCCGCGCCGCGGGCGAAGAGGTAGCGCGGGTCGGGCTTGGAGTTGAACCAGCCGGCCAGGGCGGTCTTCGGCACGTCGCCCTCCACGTCGAGGACGCGGTGCTCGAAGCGCGGGCCGATGGGGAAGAGGATGGCGTCGCCGAAGCCCGTGTTGGGCAGCTCGCAGAGGACGCGCTTCGTGCCGGCGTCGCGGATGATCGTCGTGCCGCCGCGGTAGACGCGCTCGCTCAGGTTGATGCTGAGCGTGACCATGTGGCCCTCCTCGTTGATGTCCGTGTGCCAGCGGCTGACGTGGCTCTCGCCCGGGGCGCGCCGGTAGATGCGACCCGTGAAGCAGGCGGGGCGCGGGTAGCCTGTGAGCCGCGGGATGAGGTCGAGGACGGGGCGGCTGTTGAGCAGCAGCTCCAGCGCGGTGTAGGGCGCATTGTCGAGCGGGCGCAGCTCGCTGCCGACCGCGCGGTCGATGCGCGCGAACTCGGCCACGGCCAGCTTCGCGCGCAGCATGTCGAGCAGCGGCGGGTCGAGAAAGCCCGGCAGCGCGAGGTGGTGACGCCCCTCGAAGTGCGCGCGCATCCGCGCCAGCTCCTCCCCGGAGCCGGAGAGCACCGGCCCCGACCTCGTCAACTTCAAGACGCCGCTCACCAGGGCGGCCCCCCGACCTCGACCCGCCCCGCAGGCCACACGCGCTCGCCGCAGGGCTTCACCATGACGCGGTAGGGCCAGACGACCTTGCCCGAGGGCTGGTCTATCTCGACCTCGTCCTCCACGGCCTGCCAGCCCTGCCGCGTGTAGAAGGGTTCGAGGCGCGGCAGGCAGAAGAGCATCCCGAACTCCGCGCCCAGCTCGTGACACATGAACTCGTCCGCCTGCCGCATGGCGGCGTGGACGAGGCGTCGCCCCTGCGCCTCGGGGCGCGTGACGACGCCGCCGACGCCGCCGACCGTGATCTGACGGCCGCCGACGCTCACCGTCGTCTTGATGACGCCGACGTGACTCAAGGGGCGGCCGTCCTCCTCGACGACGAAGTGGTAGTCCTTCGGCCGCCAGCTATAGCCCGCGTCCTCAAGCCCGAAGACGTGCTTGTCCCAGAAGAAGAGCGCCTGCCGCTCCTCCTCCGTCAATCCTTCGGCGTAACGAATCTCGACGCTCAACTCTTCGACGCTCCTCGCAGATGCCGATTGCCCGCGCGGGCGAAAGGCAATATAGTGTCCGGCAAACGTCAGCCGTTTTAAAGCTTTCCCGGTCGGAACACAAGTCCATTCTGCTCAAGGAGCCTTACACATGTTGAGGGTACGTCTTCTCTCGCCGATGGCCGCCGCGTCCCTGCTCACAGTCATTCTTCTCTTGAACATGTTGCCGCTGCACGCGCGCGCGCAGCAGCCCGAGGCGACGCAGGGGCAGCAGTCGGGCGCGCCGCAGCGGAAACCTTTCGGCCCGCTCGCCTACAGGCAGATCGGGCCGTTCCGCGGCGGCCGCGCGGCCGCGGTGGCGGGCGTGCCCTCGCAGCCCTTCGTCTACTACTTCGGCGCGACGGGCGGCGGCGTGTGGAAGACGACGGACGGCGGCGTGACGTGGGAGCCCCTGGGCGACGGAACGTTTAAGACCGGCTCGGTCGGGGCGGTGGCAGTCTCCGAGTCCGACCCGAACGTCGTCTACGTCGGGATGGGCGAGGAGACCTTGCGCGGCAACCTCTCGCACGGCGACGGGATGTACAAATCGACCGACGCGGGCAAGACCTGGAGGAAGCTGCCGGGCCTCGACGACACGCGCCACATCTCGCGCGTCAGAATCCACCCGCGCAACCCAGACCTCGTCTACGTCGCCGCCATCGGCCACGCCTTCGGCCCGAACGAGCAGCGCGGCGTCTTCCGCTCGAAGGACGGCGGGAAGAGTTGGGAGAAGATTCTCTACAGGCACCCTCTGGCCGGCGCGATTGATTTGACGTTCGACCCGTCGAACGCGAGCGTCCTCTACGCCGCGCTCTGGCAGTACATCCGCCGGCCGTGGACGTTCGAGAGCGGCGGCCCCGCCAGCGGCCTGTTCAAGTCCACGGACGGCGGCGACACGTGGCAAGAGATTACGCGCAGCCCGGGGCTGCCGCGCGGGATGGTCGGCAAGATCGGCGTGACCGTCTCGGCCGCGCAGCCCGAGCGCGTGTGGGCCCTGGTCGAAGCCGAGGACGGCGGCGTCTTCCGCTCCGACAACGGCGGGGCCAGTTGGACGAAGGTCAACGAGTCGCGCGACCTGCGCCAGCGCGCGTGGTACTACACGCGCATCTACGCCGACCCGCAGAACGCCGAGCGCGTCTACGTCCTCAACGTCGGCTTCTACCGCTCGAACGACGGCGGGCGCACCTTCACCCAAATCCCCGTCCCGCACAGCGACAACCACGACCTGTGGATCGCGCCCGACGACTCAAACCGCATGGTCGAGGCCAACGACGGCGGGGCCAACGTCTCCTTCAACGGCGGGCGCACCTGGACGGAGCAGGATCAGCCGACCGCGCAGTTCTACCGCGTCGCGGTCGATAATGACTTCCCCTACAACGTCTACGGCGCGCAGCAGGACAACTCGACGGTCAAGATACGCAGCCGCACCGAGGACTTCGGCATCGACGAGACCGCCTGGCACGACGTGGGCGGCGGCGAGTCGGGCTGGATAGCCCCGAGCCCGAAGGACTCGAACGTCGTCTTCGCGGGCTCCTACGGCGGATACCTGACGCGCTACGACCACCGCACCAGGCAGTTGCGCGCCGTCAACGTCTGGCCCGACAACCCGATGGGCCACGGCGCGGAGGGGATGAAGTACCGCTTCCAGTGGAACTACCCGATTCTCTTCTCGCCGCACGACCCGAACGTCCTGTACGCCGCGGGCGACCGCCTCTTCCGCTCGACCAACGAGGGGCAGTCGTGGGAGATGATAAGCCCCGACCTCACGCGCAACGACAAGTCGAAGCAGGGGCCGACGGGCGGCCCCATCACGAAGGACAACACGAGCGTCGAGTATTACGACACCATCTTCAGCCTGGCCGAGTCGCCCGTCACGCGCGGCGTCATCTGGGCGGGGACGGACGACGGGCTGGTGCAGGTCACGCGCGACAACGGCAAGACCTGGTCGAACGTGACGCCGCAGGGCATCCCCGAGTGGATTCAGATCAACTCCATCGACGCCTCGCCGCACGAGGCGGGCGCGGCCTACGTCGCCGCGACCATGTACAAGTCCGACGACTTCAAGCCCTACCTCTACAAGACGGGCGACTACGGGAAGACGTGGAAGAAGATCGACGCGGGCATTCCCGAAGGGGCGTTCACGCGCGTCGTCCGCGAAGACCCGGCGCGGCGCGGCCTGCTCTACGCCGGGACGGAGACGGGGCTCTACGTCTCCTTCGACGACGGCGAGCGCTGGCAGCCGCTCCAGTTGAACCTCCCTCACGTGCCCATCACAGACCTCGCCGTCCACAGGCGCGAGAAGGATTTGGTCGTCGCCACGCAGGGCCGGAGCTTCTGGATACTCGACGACCTCACAGTCCTCCATCAACTGACCGACGCGCAGCGCGCGGGCGGCGGCGAGACGGCCCTCCTGAAGCCCGAGGACGCTTACCGCATGCCGGGCGGGGGCGGCGGCCCTCTGCCCGCGACGGCGACCGTGGGCGCGAACCCCGCGAGCGGGGTTGTCGTCTACTACTACCTAAAGTCACGGCCTTCGACGGACGTGACGATTGAGTTCATCGACCCGGCGGGCAAGTCCGTGCAGAAGTTCACGGCCAAGGCCCCGCCGCGCCCGAGTCCCACGCCGACGCCTTCGGGGGGGACGGCCGGGGTGCCCGGCGCTTCGACCGCGCCCGGCTCGGCGCAGGTGCAGACGCCGCCGGAACAACAGCCCTCGGCCCCGACCGGGGAAGAGTCCACGGAGTTCACAGGGCGGCGCGGAGGCGGCGCGCCGCGCGTCACGGCCGACGCGGGGCTCAACCGCTTCGTCTGGGACATGCGCCACGCGGAGGCTTCGCGCTTCCCGGGCCTCATCCTCTGGGGCGGGGGCACGAATGGGCCGCGCGCCGTGCCCGGCACGTACCGGGTGCAGCTCACGGCCGACGGCCGCACCCACACGCAGAGCTTCGAGATAAAGAAAGACCCGCGGCTCCAGACGACGCAGGAGGAGTTCGACAGGCAGTTCGCGCTGCTCACGAAGATCCGCGACAAGCTGACCGAGACGCACAACGCCGTCTCGCAGATACGCGACGTGCGGCGGCAGGTGGACGACCTCCTCAAGCGCGTCGCCGACCAGCCGAACGCGAAGCCGCTGCTGGCGGCGGGCGGCACTCTTAACAGGAAGCTTCAGGCCGTCGAGGAGGCGCTCTACCAGACGAAGAACCAGAGCAGCCAGGACCCTTTGAACTTCCCCATCCGGCTCAACAATAAGCTGGCGGCGCTCGGCTCCATCGTCGCGAGCGCCGACGCGCAGCCGACCGAGCAGTCTGTCGCGCTCTACGACGAGCTGGCCGCGCAGATCGACGCGCAGCTCCGGCAACTGAATCAGGTGATGACCGGCGACCTCAGGAGCTTCAACGCGCTCGCGCGCTCTTCCGACATCCCCTTCGTCATCGTCAAGCCCGCGCCGCCCGCGCCCGGCGCGCCGCCGCAGTAGGGGGCGCGGAGGGACTTCGCGCGTCGGAAAATGGCATTGACATGCACGGTGCGTAGGGATAATGTCCCCACCCTGACCGGGCGCGCGGCGCCTCGCCCGCGCCCCCTCTAAATCTCACGCGGCCGGAGGTGACTGCCGTGAAGCCGTTCTTCTCATACAACTTCGACGACAAACATTTCGTCAGGCGCGTCGCCTTCTACCTGCGGAAGCAGAGGGACATTGCGCCCTTCTGCTATGACGACGTGCCGCACGAGAATAGCTGGGTCAGGGTGGTCGGCAAGGCCATCGACGACTCGGACGGGTTCGTGCTCTTCCTCGGGCCCCAGCTAGGCAAGACGCAGGACGAGGAGATCGAGCTGGCCGTCAAACGCAGGAAGGAGTCGGAGGCGGCCGGCCGGGAGTACAAGGTTCTGCGGGTAGACCTGCCGGGCGCGGCCCGGCTGCCGGGCGAGCTCAACTTCTTCAACACGAAGTGCCACGTCCTCGCCGCCGCGGGACTCGGCGAGGCGGAGGCGCGCGACTGCGCCCACGAGGTCGCCACCTCGCTGGGCGCGGCGTGGGTGCCGCCCGACGACCTCCCCCTCAGCTACCAGTTCGACTACGAGAAGGACATCATCGCGGCCTACAGCCGGGGCGAGTTGCCGGGGAAGCTGATCGAGGCCGGCTGCCCGAGGGAGTGGCCCGCCGTGACCCGGAGAGTTGGCGACGCGGAGAATCTCGTTCCGGAGGACGAGATCGGCCTCTTCGGGGACTGGGATCACGAGCACGGCGCGCCGCGCGACGAGGAGCCGCAGGTCTTCGTCGCCGCGCTCGCCGACTACTACAAGGGCGGGCCCGGGAACGTGAGGCTGGCCCTCCCGGAGGCGAGGCCGCGGAAGAGGCTCTACTACCCGAACAGGCAGGGCGGCGGCCTCACGGTCGGCGTCATGGTCTCGGGCGGCATCGCCCCCGGCATCAACGCCGTCATCGCCGGCGTGGTCGAGCGGCAGTACCTCTACGCCGCCCGGGGCGGGTACGAGAACGCCCTGACCGTCAACGGCTACTACAACGGCCTCGACGGCCTCATCCGGCAGGGGACGCTCCCCAAGCCGCTGAAGCCCGACATGATGAAGAACCAGAACACCCGCGGCGGGTCGATGCTCGGGACGTCGCGCTCGCGGCAGTTCATGGACAACGACCCGGCGGTGCGGGAGGCGGCCCTGAAGAGGGCCGTGCGGCGGCTGTGGGACGACCACGGCACGGAAATCCTCTACATCATCGGCGGCGACGGCAGCATGCGGGCGGCACACGCGCTCTGGAAGACGGCGCAGGACATGGGCTACGACCTCTCGGTCATCGCCATCCCGCGCTCGGTGGACAACGACATCCTCTGGGTGTGGCAGTCGTTCGGCTTCGCCTCCGCGGTCGAGTGGTCGAAGGGGTTCATCCAGCAGCTCCACACCGAGGCCGAGTCCAACCCGCGGCTCTGCGTCATCCAGCTCTTCGGCTCCGACTCGGGCTTCGTCGTCACCCACGCCGTCACGGCCAGCGGCGTCTGCGACCTCTTCCTCATCCCGGAGAAGCCTTTCACCATCAAGGGCATCTCCGGCTACATCGAGCGGAACCTCAGGAAGAAGTTCCTCGACAGCGGCCGGGTCAGCGCCTACGGCGTGGTCGTCATGGCCGAGACGGCGATCCCGACCGACGCCAAAACGTACCTGGACGAGGAGGAGGTCGGGCTGACCGACAGGGAGAAGAAGGCGATCCAGGACTTCGAGGACAACCACCGCAGGGTCTACGGGCAGACGCCCGACGAGCTGCGCTCGGCCGGGCTCAAGCTCGTCTCGCGCATGCTTCAGAAATGCATCCGGCAGATGGCGGGCGGCTACTGGAAGGACTTCCGCGTCTTCACCAACGAGCCGCGTCACCTCATCCGCGCCATCCCGCCGAGCAGTTCTGATATCATCTTCGCGCACCGGCTCGGCTCGCTCGCCGTGGACTGCGGGATGGCCGGTTACACCGACTTCATGATCAGCCAGTGGCTGACCGAGTACGTGATGGTGCCGCTGCGGCTGGTTACGCTGGGCCGCAAGCGCATCCCCGAATACGGCATCTTCTACAAGTCGGCCTGCGCCAGCACGGGGCAGCCGCCCGACCTGAGCTGAGGGCGGCCGCGGATTCATTACGGGACGGGAGGGGACGGACGATGTTTGAAACGGCAACCGGACGCCGGGCGCGGCGCCTTCTCAGCGCGGTGGCGGCCCTGCTGCTCTGCCTGGCGGCCCCGGGCGGCGTGCGGGCGCAGGCGCAGGAGGACGTGGTGCGCGTCGAGTCGGAGCTGGTGCAGACCGACGTGATGGTCTTCGACAAGGCGGGCAGGTTCGTGGAGGGCCTCGGCCGCGAGCAGTTCGAGCTGAAGGTGGACGGGCGGCCCGTCCCGCTCGCCTTCTTCGAGCGCGTCTCCGCGCCCCCGAAGCCCGGCGAGGGCGCGCCCGGCGCGGCCGCGGCCGCGGCCAACGCGGCGGCCGCCTCGCGCGCGCGGGGCCGCACCACCGTCTTCTTCATCGACGACCTGCACCTCTCGCTCGACAGCCTCAACCCGACGCGCGCGGCCATCACCCGCTTCATCGACGAGGAGATGGCCCCGGGCGACCTCGTCGCCATCGTCACGGCCTCGGGGCAGCTCGGCTTCCTCTCGCAATTCACGGACAACAAGGCGGTGCTGCGCGCCGCGGTCGCCCGCCTCAGGCACGTCCCCGACACGACGCGCGACACCGAACAGCCGCCGATGAGCGAATTCATCGCCACGCGCATCGCCAACGGCGACCGGCAGGCGGCCGCCTTCTACGTGGACAAGTTCGTCGAGGGCACCACCAGCAAGACCGCCGCCAAGGCCGGCGCGGGGATGAACGTCAGCGCCATCTACGAGATGGTCCGGAACCGCGCGACCAACATCACGAAGCAGATGGAGGCCGTGACTAACGGCTCGCTCGCGTCGCTCCACAGGCTGGTGCGGCTCACGGGGCAGATCGAGGGGCGCAAGCTCGTCTTCTTCATCTCGGACGGCTTCTACCTCGACGGCCGGAACACGACCGCCCCGGCCGGCGGCCGTCTGCAACTCGTCACCGGCGAGGCCGCGCGCACCGGCACCGTCATCTACAGCATCGACGCGCGCGGCCTGTTCGCGCCCTTCAACGACGCGACGGGGCTGAAGCCGCGCGACCCGAACGGGCGGCTCGACCGCGCCTCCATCGGCGAGGGCCTGCTCGCGCAGGAGGGGCTCGCCAACCTCGCCGACGAGACGGGCGGGCAGTTCCTCAAGAACCAGAACTACTTCGACCGCTGGGTCTCGCGCGTCGTCGAAGAGACCTCGAACTTCTACCGCATCGCCTGGAAGCCGGAGGCGGACGAGCAGAAGGGCGGGCGCTTCAAGCGCGTCGAGGTGGCGGTCGTCGGGCGGCCCGAACTGACCGTGCGCCTGCACCGCGGCTACGTGCCCGCGGCGGCGCGCGCCTCCGAGGAGGCGAAGAAGGGCGGGGCGAAGGCGGACGCGAACGCCGCGCCGCCTAAGGGGGCCGAGGCCGACCTCCGTGCGGCGCTGATGGCGCCCGCGGCCAGGCGAGGGCTGCCCCTGGCGCTCTCGGCGAGCTTCGTGGACGTGCCGGGCAGCGGGCCCGTGCTGACGGGCTCGGTGGAGGTCGGGACGGCGGCGCTCGACTACGGCGCGGACGGGAAGCAGCCGGCGTCGGTCGATCTGGTCGGCGTGGTCCTGAACGAGCAGGGGAAGACCGTCAGCAGCTTCACCAAGCGCCTGACGGTCGCGCCGGGGTCGGCGCCCGCGGGCGAGCAGGCCGGGGTCATCTACAACCACAAGGCCCCGCTCGCGCCGGGGCTCTACCAGTTGAAGGCGGCGGCGCGCGAAGCGCGCGGCGGGCAGTTGGGGAGCGCCGTGCAGTGGATCGAGATACCCGACCTCTCGAAGAAGCGGTTGGCCTTGAGCAGCCTGCACCTCGGCGGCCGCCAGGTCGGCGGCGGCGCGGACGGGGGCGCGCCGCAGATACAGTTCAGCGTGGACAAGCGGTTCCCACGCTCGGCGAAGGTGGACTTCCTCGGGTTCGTCTACAACGCGGCGCGGGCGGGGGCCGGGGTTGACCTCTCCGTGAACCTGCGCGTGCTGCGCGACAACAAGGCGCTGGTCTCTTCGCCGGCGCGCAAGCTCACGCCGGAGGCGGGCGCCGACCTCGCGCGCATCCCCGTCACCGGCGCCATCTCGCTCGGGCAACTGCCCCCCGGCCGCTACGAGCTTGAGGTCAACGTCACCGACAACGTCGCGCGCACGACCGCCGTCGAGCGCGTGATGTTTGAGATTAAGTAGGCGGTAGGCAGATGGTAGTAGGCAGTTCGGAGCCCCGGAGGGGCGACGGAACGTGTGACACGTCTGTCGCCCCTCCGGGGCTCTGAAATTTTTCCTGACCGTCAAACCGGGGGCTCGCGTCGGCGTTCACCGCCTTGAAGAGCCCGAGCGTCAGCGCCCGGTTGCCGCCCCCGGGTTACGTCAGCCCGCGCGCGAGCAGCGTGAAGAGGAAGCCGTACGGGTTCCGGGTTGTAAATAGTGATCCCAGATCATCGGTCGGCCGACTCTACCTGGTGGGAATTTCAAATCATCCTGATTGACAGGCCGGCGGGGAATTGGTATTCCAACGTAGCCATAGCGGTCAGTACCGCCCGCGGTAGCGGGCGGGCCTTGCGGGTGCAGCCTGACGACTACGGGCAGCAGCGCCTTCATCAATCAACAAGCCGTCATCGTCACGCACGGCCGCTACCGCGGGCGGTACTGACCCGGTTGCGTCAATAGACTTTAAACTCGGAACACACAGAGACAGATGCACACCTTCTCGAAGAGAACCCTGCCGTTGCTCGTCGCGCTCTTCTGCCTGGCCGCGCCCGCGGCCGCGCGGCAGTCGGACTACCGCGTGGTCTCGCCCAACCGGAAGATCGAGTTGCGCGTCGCCGCCGCCGGACGCGTCCGCTACGACGTGCTGGTCGCGGGGAAGGCCGTGCTGCGCGACTCGACGCTCTCCATCGACATCGACGGCCGTGTCCTCGGGCTCGACCCGAAGGTGCGCAGGGCCACGCCGCGCGCGCACGACGCGTGGGTCGAGCCGGCCGTGCGCCTGAAGAGCGCGCGGGTTCGTGACGCCTACAACGAGCTGCGCCTCGAATTCGACGGCGACTACGCCGTCACATTCCGCGCCTACGACGAGGGCGTGGCGTACCGCTTCGAGACCGCGCTGCCGCAGAAGGAGGTGAAGGTCAACCGGGAGGAGGCCGCCTTCAACTTCGCGGACAACTACACGGCCTTCTACCCGCAGGAGGAGAGCCTCTTCTCGCACAACGAGCGCGTCTACGCGCCGAAGCCTTTGAAGGATATTCCGCCCGCGGCCTTCGCCACGCTCCCGGCGGTGGTCGATGCGAACGGGGTGAAGGTCGCCGTCGCCGAGTCGGACGTGGAAGACTACCCGGGCCTCTGGCTGCGCGGCACGGGCGGCAACGGCCTGGGCGCGATGTTCCCGCCCTACCCTCTGAAAGAGGAGCTGAAGGGCGACCGCGACTTCAGGGTGACGCAGGCCGCCGACTACATCGCCGTGACGAAGGGGACGCGCACCTACCCGTGGCGTCTGCTCGGGGTCGCGGAGCGCGACGGCGACCTGCTGACGAACAATCTCGTCTACCTCCTGCAAAGCCCTTCGAGGATTCCAGACACGTCGTGGATCAGGCCGGGCAAGGTGGCCTGGGACTGGTGGAACGCGAACAACGTCTACGGCGTTGACTTCCGCGCGGGCATCAACACCGAGACCTACAAGTACTACATCGACTTCGCGTCGAAGTACGGCGTCGAGTACGTCGTCCTCGACGAGGGCTGGTACAAGCTCGGGAACGTGCTCGATGTCGTGCCCGACATCGACGTCGAAGAGCTGGTGAGCTACGGTAAGCAGAAGAGGGTCGGCATCATCCTGTGGGTCGTCTGGAAGACGCTCGACGACCAGTTAGAGCCCGCGCTCGAACGGTTCGAGAGGTGGGGCGTCAAAGGCATCAAGGTTGACTTCATGCAGCGCGACGACCAGAAGGTCGTCAACTTCTTCCACAACCTCTCGCGCGAGGCGGCGGAGCGCCGGATGCTCGTGGACTACCACGGCGCGCAGCGCTCGGCCCTGATGACGCGGACGTGGCCGAACATCCTCAGCACGGAGGGCGTGCGCGGCTTGGAGTGGAGCAAGTGGAGCGCCGAGGCCGAGCCCGAGCACAACGTGACGCTCCCGTTCACGCGGATGTTCCTCGGGCCGATGGACTACACGCCCGGCGCGATGCTCAACGCGCAGCAGAAGAGCTGGGCGAAGGTCTTCGACCGCCCCATGTCGCTCGGCACGCGCTGTCATCAACTGGCGATGTACGTCGTCTTCGAGAGCCCCTTGCAGATGCTCGCCGACAGCCCCTCGAACTACCTGCGCGAGCCCGAGGCGATGGAGTTCCTCGCGGCCGTCCCCGCGGTCTGGGACGAGACGCGCGTGCTCGGCGGGCGGATCGGCGACTACGTCCTCGTCGCGCGCCGCAGCGGACGCGAGTGGTACGTCGGCGCGATGACCGACTGGACGGCGCGCGAGCTGGAGGTGGATTTCTCCTTCCTGCCCGAAGGCACTTTCAGGATGGACGCCTACCAGGACGGCGTGAACGCCGGGCGGTTCGCGTCCGACTACAAGAAGGTCTCGGGCCGCGCCGACCGCTCGACCCGCCTGAAGATACGGCTGGCCGAGGGCGGCGGCTGGGCCGCACGTCTCCGCCCGTAACCTGTCGCGCACGGGCGAAGGCCGGGCGTCGGCCTCCGCCCCGCGCCGCGCTTCCCTTTGCCCCCGAGGAGAGACCGAAGATGTTGAAGAGAACCCTGACCGCGCTCTTTGTCCTCTGCTGCGCGACGCCCTTGCTCGCCTACGTCCCCGCCGAGAGCGTCTACACGGACATCGCGCCCGCGAGCTGCAAGACCGTCGAGAAGCAGGAGGAGGAGGGCGCCTACTCCAGGCAGAAGTGCGCGGGCGTCGGCGGCTACACGCTGATGGTCGAGGACGACGACTCGCGCCAGTCGGTCACCGTCATCAGCCCCGACGGGAAGGAGCACCCGCTCAACTACTGGCAGGTCGTGACGCCTGCCTTCTCATCCCTCGGCGAGAAGGCCGAGTGGCGCGTCGAGAAGAATGGCGACCGCGTGCGGCCCTACGCCCTCATCGTGCGCGTCAACGCGAGCGAGAACCCCGAGAAGCCCGACCAGAAGTCCTCTTACCTCGCCGTCGCGAAGATCACGGCCGCCGCCGTCTGCGTCACCGACAAGGTGAAGACCAACGAGGAGGCGCGGGCCGCGGCCGACGCCTCCGCCGACAAGCCCTGCCTGCAAGCGGAGTCGGAGAGTGCCGCCGCGTCGGCGGCGTCTGAACCTACAGCGGCGTTCAGATGAATGCGCCCCCTGTCGCCGGGAGCGCGGGCATCCCTGCCCGCCATGAGCGCGCAGCGCGAAGGCCGTGAAGCTTTTGAACTCAAGGTTGAGGGATAAAGCTTCACTGCTAAGCGTGCTTAGGCACGCTTTGGCGGGCAGGGATGCCCGCGCTCCCAGCAATACGCGGTCTTATTGATCGCCGCTCTAATTGTCTGAGCCCCGACTGAGGTCTTGAAATGAACCCTCGTAGATTCCACTCGAAAACCCTCGCGCTGGCGGCTGTACTGCTGTCGCTCTGCCTGAACGTGCGCGCGCGGCAGGCGGCCGCGACGCCCGCACAGGCGGGCGACCCGGCGCGCGTCGAGAGGCTGGTGGGGCTGGCGAAGGTCTGGGGCGCGGTGAAGTATTTCCACCCGCACCTCGCCTACCGCGACATCGACTGGGACGGGGCGCTTGTCGAGGCGATACCGAAAGTCCGGGCCGCGAAGACGCCGCAGGAGTACCGGGCGGCCTTGAACCAGATGCTCGCCGCGCTCGGCGACCCAGCCACGCGCGCGGAGGTCGAGACTGAGGCTCAGGCGTCTCCGCCCGGTCAGGCCCCCGCGGGCGAGCCCGTGCGGACGGAGGGCGGCGTCCTCCTCGTCGAGGCGATGCGCATCGCCGAGACCGGCGCGAAAGATAACACGGCCCTCCGCGCCCTGTTCGGCAAGGCCGTCGAGGCCGCCGCCTCGGCCAAAGCGGTCGTGATAGACGCGCGGGGCGCGGGGCGGGCCGACCCCTTCGCCGCCTACATCTTCGCGGACGTGCTGCGGCAGGTCTTGCCGCAACTGCTCGACTCGAACGTGACGCTCGGCCACAGCCGACAGCGGATACACAACGGCTACGCCACGCAGACGGGCGGCGCCTCCTTCTACTACTCGGCCTTCGCCGGCCTCGCGCCGCAGACGCTCGCCGGCCGGAACAAGGCGAAGACGCCGCCCGTCGTCCTCCTCGTCAACGGGCACACGCCGCCCGCGGCCGAGACCCTCGGCGGCCTTCAGCACGCCGGCCGCGCCTACGTCATACAGGAGGGCGAGCGAGCGCCCGAGGCGGGCGGCGGGGGCTTCACGCTTGAGCTGCCCGAGGGCGTGAAGGCGCGCCTGCGGACTTCGGAGTCGGTCAACCCGGACGGCTCGGTCGGCTTCAACGCCGACGCGGTCGTGGCCGTTGCGCCGCAGGGGGAAGATGCCGCGATGCGCGAGGCGCTGCGCGCCGCGCAGGAGGGCAGGACGAGCGGGGCGGGGCGCAAGACCGCGGCCGCGCCGACGCCGCTCGTCGGCCAGAAGGAGCGGACGTACGCCGAGATGGAGTTCCCCTCGGCGGAGTACCGCCTGCTGGCGCTCTTCCGCTACTGGAACGTCGTCAACTACTTCTACCCCTACAAGCAACTGATCGCGGACACGTGGGCGACGGTGCTGCCGCGCTACATCCCGAAGTTCGAGGCGAACAGGGACGCGGCCGACTACCAGTTGACCGTCCGCGAGCTGGTCACGGAGATGCACGACTCGCACGGCAACGTGCAGAACGCGAACGCCTCGGCCGAGCGGCTCGGGACGTACCTGCCGCCGGTCGTCGTGCGTTACGTCGAGAACAGGACTGTCGTCACGAACGTGCTCGACGAACGGCTCCCGGTCAAGGCCGGCGATGTCGTGTTGACCGTTGACGGCGAGCCGGTCGAGAAGCGCGTCGAGTTCCTTTCGCGCTACACGGCCGCCTCCACGCCGCAGGCCCTGATGAGGAGCGTGCACCTGAACCTGCTCCGCGGGCAGAAGGACACGTCGGCCCGCCTGCGCGTGCGCGGCACGGACGGGCAGACGCGCGAGGTCGAGCTGCCGCGCTCGTTCGGCAACGCAGACCGTGCGAAGCTGTTCGCCGTCATGCAGCGTCAGACTCCGGTCGTGCAGGTTCTGCCGGGCGGCTACGGCTACGCAGACCTCGCGCGCCTACAGCCGGGCGAAGTCGAAAAGATGTTCGAGACGGTTAAGGGGACGCCGGCCCTCATCTTCGACATGCGCGGCTACCCGAACGGCACGGCGTGGCCCATCGCGCCGCGGCTGACCGAGAAGAAGATGCCGGTCGCCGCGCTCTTCTCGCGCCCGATCCTTGAGGCGGCAGCTTTGAGCAACGAAGAGCTGGCCGAGAGCCCGAGCTACACCTTCGCCCAGCGCCTGCCCGAGCGGAAGGGCGACGTGTACAGAGGCAAGGTCGTGGTGCTCATCAACGAGGACGCTATCAGCCAGTCCGAGCACACCTGCCTGTTCTTCGAGGCGGCGACCGACGTGACCTTCGTCGGGACGCCGACCACGGGGGCCAACGGCGACGTGACCTTCATGGTGCTGCCTGGCAACCTCGCCGTCAGCTTCACCGGCCACAACGTCCGCCACGCCGACGGACGCCAGCTCCAGAGGGTCGGCATCCAGCCCCACGTCAGGGCCGCGCCGACAATCGCAGGGGTGGCGGCCGGGCGCGACGAAATACTCGAAGCCGCTGTAAAATACCTGCGGGAGAACTCCAGAAAATAGTCGTCCGGAAAACGGTAAGCTGTAGTTAAGGGGGAATTGGCATGTTACATCGCGGCAGAACGTTCAGACTGACGGCGGCGGCGCTGATTATCTTCGGCCTCGCCGCGCCCGCCTTCGCCACGCAGGACAAGAAGGATAAGAAGAAGAAGGAGCCGCCCGCGGGGACGCCCGTCCTCTGGCGCGAGCCCGCGAACGTCGCGGCGCTCGACCTCCTCGCGGGGCCGGGCGGCGAGGAGATGCGGCCGCAGGAGCCCTTCGCCTTCGTCGAGGAGGAGAAGGGCGGCTACTCGAAGAAGTACCGCGTGCGCGACGCGAAGGGGCGCGTCTGGGTGGCGAAGATCGGCGTCGAGGCGCAGCCCGAGACGGCCGTCACGCGGCTGGTCTGGGCCGCCGGCTACATCCCGGAGATCACCTACCTCGCCCCGTGCGCGAAGATCGAGGGCGCGCCCGACCCCGGCAAGGATTTCGAGCGGTGTCAGGACGGCGGCCTCGCGAACGTCCGGTTCGAGGCGCGCCCCGAGAACACCAAGCGCTTCGGCGAGTGGCGCTGGGCGAGCAACCCCTTCTCGGGCAAGCGCGAGCTGCAAGGGCTCAAGATCATGATGGCGCTCGTCGAGAACTGGGACCTGAAGGACGACAACAACCGCATCCTCGCGGTCAGCGGCCCGCAGGGGACGGAGCTGCACTACGTCGTCAGCGACCTCGGCGCGACCATCGGCAAGACCGGCGGGGTGGGCGGGCTGATGGCCCGCATCCGCCAGATCAAGGGCACCCGCAACAACCCCGAGGACTTCGCGGGCGACAAATTCATCGAGGGCGTCCAGGGCGGCCGCGTCCGCTTCAGCTACGAGGGGAAGAACAAGGAGATCATGCAGGACGTGACGGTCGCCGACGCGCAGTGGCTCGCCGGGATACTGTCGCGCCTCTCCGACAGGCAGCTCGCAGACGCCTTCCGCGCGGCCAACTACAACGACGAAGACGTGCGCCTCTTAGCCTCCGCCGTCCGCGGCCGCATCAACCAACTGGCGGCGGTCAAATGACCCGCCGCCGGTTACGCCGGCGTTAGCTTTACGTCCGTATTGCCGGTCGCGAGGCTTTGCCATGATTGCGCCATGAGGTGACAGCTTATGGGTCGGGAAATATTAATCCAACGTTCCGAGGAGCTTCTCGGGGGCACGCCCGTCTTTGCCGGGACGCGCGTGCCCGTGCAGACCCTGTTCGACTACATCGAAGAGGCGACATGCTCGACGAGTTCCTGGATGATTTCCCCGCCGTGAGTCGGGAGCACGCCGTGAAGGTACTCGAAAGGATGAAAGAGACGCTCCTGGCTCAAGAGTATGAGAGTGCTGCTTGACGAGTGTGTCCCGCGCAGGCTAAGGCGGGAGCTGCCGGGGCACGACGTGCGCACGGTCACGGAGCGCGGCTGGTCTGGGGTAAAGTCGATGTAAACTTTATCGGCCTTAACCGCCCGCTGTCGTCTGCCTGCTATTCCGGAGGCCAACATGACGAAGCTGATACCGCGCGCGCTCTTCCTGCTGGCGCTGTTCACGCCGGCTGCCAACGGACAGTCGCCTGCACCCACTCAGTCGGCGAAGACCTGCATCGCCGACTTCGACGCGTTGGAGGCGAAGGTCAGGGGCGACTACGCGGGCTTTCAGGACAAGGTGACGGGGCCGGGGCGCGAGGCGGAACTCGACGCCTTCACCGGGCGCGTGCGCGGAGAGGTACAGGCCGCCGCGGACTCGGCCGCGTGCACCGCCGCGCTCCGCCGCTGGACGGGATTCTTCCGCGACCGGCACCTCGCCGTCTCCGAGACGCGCCCGCAGCCCGCCGCGCCCTCCAAAGAAGAGAAGAAGCCCGCCGCCGCCCCGGCCGTTGACGACGGCGCGCCCGCGCTGCGCTTCTACGAAGACGGCACGGCGGTGCTGCGCCTGCCCGACTTCGGCCACCGTTACAAGGAGCCGATTGATAAGCTGATCGCAGACAACCGCGCGCGGCTGCTGGCGACGCCCTACCTCGTCATCGACGTGCGCGGCAACGGCGGCGGCTGGACGTCCGCCTACGACGCCGTGCTCCCGCTGCTCTACACCGACCCAGTCTTCCGCGACGGGATGGACGTGTGGGCCTCGCCCGGCAACATCGTCTCGGCGCGCGAGATCGCCTCCTCGGACAAAGTGCCGGCGGCCATCCGCAACCAGGCGCGCGAGCTGGTCGCGCGGATGGAGAAGAGCCCGGGCCAGTTCGTCACGATGGTCGAGGACGGAGAGTTGCGTCTCGACGCCGTGCTCCCCATGCCGCGCGCGGTCATCGTACTCGTAGACCGCCGCTGCGCGAGCACCTGCGAGCAGTTCCTCCTCGACGCGCGCCAGAGCCGCAAGGTCAAGGTGCTCGGCGACCGCAGCACCGGCGGCCTGCTCGACTACGGCAACGCGCTCACGACCCCGCTCCCCTCAGGCCACCGCCGCATGCAAGTCCCCACCACGCGTTCGCGCCGCCTCCCCCTCATCGCCCTCGACCTCGCCGGCGTCATGCCCGACGTCCGCCTCCCCAGAAACGAACCCGACCCCGTAGAGTTCGCGCGCCGCTACCTCAAGGCCGCGCCCGCCGCGCCGACGCCGCAGCCGAAGTGAAGGCCCTCGCCGGTTCAGAAAAAAATCAGCCGCAGTTAACGCGGAGTTAACACCGCCCTGATAGGCTCGGGCGTTCTAGAGGTTCCCGCAGGCCCGCAAGCAAGCCACAACCTTGACGGCGGAGGTGCGTGATGGGTGAACTCTCCCTGGGGCTGCTGGTCGTGCTGGCGCTGGTGCTGGCGGCGGAGTTCGTCAACGGCTGGACGGACGCGCCGAACGCCATCGCCACGGTGGTCTCGACCCGCGTCCTGAGCCCGGGGCTGGCGGTCATCATGGCGGCGGTGCTCAACTTCGTCGGGGCCTTCTTCGGGACGGCCGTGGCCGCCACCATCGGGAAGGGCATCGTCGAATCCGACGTCATCAACCTGGTGACGGTCGGGGCGGCCATGTTCGCCATCGTCTTCTGGAGCACGCTGGCCTGGCGGCTGGGCCTTCCGACGAGCGAGAGCCACGCGCTCATCTCGGGGCTGGCCGGGGCGGCGCTGGCGACCGCCGGGCCGGAGGCGCTCCTCTGGGACGGCTGGCAGAAGGTGCTCATCGGGCTCCTCTTCTCGACCTTCCTCGGCTTCGGCTTCGGGTGGGCGATAGTCGTCGGCATCTACTGGCTCTTCCGGCGCGCCAAGCCCGGCACGGTGCGCAACACCTTCGGCCGGCTCCAGATCGCCTCGGCCGCGCTGATGGCCTTCAGCCACGGCAGCAACGACGGGCAGAAGTTCATCGGGACGTTTACGCTGGCGCTGATGCTGGGCGGCGTCCTTCCCGAGTTCGTCGTCTCGTGGTGGGTGATCCTGCTCTGCTCGGTCGTGATGGGCGTGGGGACTTCCGTCGGCGGGTGGCGCATCATTCGCACGATGGGCGTCAAGATGGTCGCGCTCCAGCCCTACCAGGGCTTCGCCGCCGAGACCGGGGCGGGGGCCGCGATCCTGCTGGCGTCCGCGCTGGGCGTGCCCCTGAGCACGACCCACACCATCAACACCTCGATCATGGGCGTAGGCTCGGCCCGCAGGCTGTCGGCGGTGCGCTGGGGCGTCGTCGGCGAGGTCGTCGCGGCCTGGGTGCTGACCTTCCCCGTCTGCGGCCTCATCGCCTGGCTCACCGCCCTCGTCTTTCAGAGAATATTCTGAACCCCGGCGCGGCTAGAAGATGACGACCATCGAGCCTTCGGGCACCTGGTCGTAGAACTTGCTCACGTCGGAGAGGTGTAGGACGACGCAGCCCCAGGAGAGGTGGCGGGGGCCCGCGTCGTCCCATTCGCGCGCCCAGCCGTGGAAGCCGATGCCGCCGCCGAGGCGCGTCGTCTCAATGGTGGGGGCGCGCCGCTCCCAGGCCGCGGCGATTGAGGACTCCTGCTTCAGATTTATAAAGCCCGCGGCGCGGCCGCGCGCGGCGTCGTACTTGTTCGGGTAGTTTATTTTTATCCAGTGGCCGCCGTAGAAGGCCCCGTAGTCGCCGGGGAAGTCGCCGCGGTGTTTTCGGATGACGAAGTACATGCCCTTCGGCGTCCGGTTGTCCCCCTGCACCCGCTTCTCGCCGACGCCCTGCCCCAGACTGATGTTGTACTCGCCCGCCACGCGCCCGCCCGCGTAGAGCCGCGCCTTGTAGCGCCCCTGGTCAACCAGGACGAGCGTCTTCTCGCCCTGGGGGACGGCGAGCCTGCGGTGCGACCTGATGAAGCCGGAAGGGTCTTCGTAGTGCTCGCGCAGCCACGCGGCGTCCTTGCCGTCGGAGGAGGGCCAGTAGGTCGGCGGGAGCGTCGGGTCGCGGCGCAGCTCCAGGTGCAGGTGCGCGTTGAAGAGCTTCTCCGGGTCTTGCCCGACGGTCGCTATCAACTGTCGGCGTCGCACCTCCTCGCCCTCGCCGACCTTGATCTCGTCGAGGTGAGCGTAGAGCGAGCGCACCTCGCGCCGCTCGTGGTTCTCGTAGAAGAGGTGCTCGACGACGACGACGTTGCCCCACAGCCGCCCGCAGTCGCGCGCAAAGACGACGCGGCCGTTGGCGACCGCATAGACTGGCTGGCCGAGGTCTGTGTTCCCGCCCCCGTTGCCGTTCCAGTCTTCGCCCGTGTGGAGCCCGAGGCTGTAACGTTCGGCGAAGCGCGTCGCCACGTACCAGCCGTCGTGGCGCCTGCCCGTCGAGAGGTCTGTGTAGGGGCCACCGCCCTCGCCGTCGCCGAAGGGGAAGTCGAAGCCGTCGGCCGGCGCGAAGTCCGCGCGCATGTACCCGTCGAAGTCCAAGGGCGCGCGCGGTGCGGCGGCGGTCGTGGCGTTGGAAGCAGCGCCCGCGTCGCCCGCGCGCGGCGCGATGGAGCAGGCGGAGTTTGAGAGCAGGAGAACCGCGAGCGCGAAGGCTGAGTACGTTAACGGCGTCTTCGGCGACATCGCTACGTATGACGCCGGGCGTACATTCGCGGTTCCTTTAAAGTCGCGGCGGGTTTTGCGTCGGCCGCGGAGTAGTTGTTAAATAGGCGTCGAAGAGACTCATTCGCCCGGACGCTCGTAGAAGTGCGCGCGGCCTCGGAGGCCGCCGGCCGACGACGATTTTTAAGAGAGGCAGGTTTATGAGGAGAGCATTCAGCGCGTTCGTCATCATTCTCGTCTTCGCCTTCGCGCTCGCGGGGTGCCGCAGGTGGACGCAGCCGGAGCAGGGGGCGCAGACGCCCGAGCGGCAGGGCGACTTCAAACTGCCGCCGCCCACCGCGCCCAACGTCGAGCAGAACTCTTACGCCGACGTGGTCGCGCGCGTCGCGCCCGCGGTCGTCACCATCCGCGCCGAGCGCCGGCGCGCGCCGCGCCAGCACCCGTTCCTCGACGACCCGACCTTCCGCGACTTCTTCGGCGGACGCCAGCCGCAGCCGGAGCAGCCGGCCCCGCGCCAGCGCGCGCTCGGCTCCGGCGTCATCATCACCCCCGACGGCTACGTCGTCACCAACCACCACGTCGTGGACGGCGCGGAGCAGATCACGGTCGAGTTCACCGACCGCCGCACCTCCCCCGCCAAGCTCGTCGGCTCGGACGCGCCCTCCGACCTCGCCGTGCTCAAGATCGAGGCGACGGGGCTGCCCGTGCTGACGCTCGGCGACTCGGACAAGGTGCGCGTCGGCGACGTGGTGCTCGCCGTCGGCAACCCTTTGGGCGTCGGCCAGACCGTGACCTCTGGAATCGTCTCGGCCAAGGGGCGCTTCACGGGGCTCTCCGACGGCAGCTTCGAGGACTTCATCCAGACCGACGCGGCGATTAACCAGGGCAACTCTGGCGGGGCGCTCGTCAGCACGACGGGCGAGCTGATCGGCATCAACTCGCAGATACTCTCGCCCTCGGGCGGCAACATCGGCATCGGCTTCGCCATCCCCTCGAACATGACGCGCAACGTCACCGAGCAGCTCATCAACGCGGGGCGCGTGCGGCGCGGGCTGCTCGGGGTCGTCGTGCAGGCGGTGACCGAGGACATCGCGCAGAGCATGGGCCTGAAGGAGGTGCGCGGCGTCATCGTCGGGTCGGTGCAGAGGGGGAGCGCGGCGGAGAAGGCGGGGGTGCGGCAGGGCGACGTCGTCACGGCCTTCAACGGCGCGGCCGTCAACGAGCCGAACGAGCTGCGCAACCTCGTCGCCTCGACGCAGCCGGGCTCGGAGGTCACGCTCACGCTCCTGCGCGACGGGCGCGAGCAGGAGGTGAAGGTCATGGTCGGCGAGCTTCAGGCGGACAGCGCGGGCGCGCGCGGCGGCGAGCAGGGCGGCGAGCAGTCGGAGGGCGGCGGCCGGTTGGGCGTGACGGTGACGCCGCTCACGCCCGACCTCGCGTCGCGCCTGCGCCTGCCCGCGGACAGGCAGGGGCTCGTCGTGACGGAGGTTGACCCCTCGGGCCCGGCGGCCGACGCGGGGCTCCGGCAGGGGGACTTGATCGAGCAGGCGAACCGCGCGCCCTTGAAGTCTACGGAAGACCTCCGCGCGGCCGTCGAAGCCGCGGGCGAACGCCCCGTGCTCCTCCTCGTCACGCGCGGCAACGAAGGCTCGACCTTCATCACCGTCCGGCCGCGGAGGTAAGAAAGGCCGTGAACCGTGAACCGTAAACCGTGACAAGATTAAGGTCACTCTTTCTTGTCACGGTTTACGGTTCACGGTTCACGCTCTTGCTATGTTTCTCGTCGAGATACTGTTGCCGCTCTACGACAACGGGGGGCGGCGCTTCGGCGCGGGAGAGTTCGACCGCGTGAGCGAGGAGCTGGCGGCGCGCTTCGGCGGCGTGACGGCCTTCCGCCGCGCGCCCGGCGAAGGGCTGTGGCGCGAGGGCGGCGGCGAGAGCCGCGACCGCGTCGTCGTCTTCGAGGTGATGGCGGAAGGTTTAGACCGCGCGTGGTGGCGCGAGTACCGCGAGGAGTTGGAGCGGCGTTTCCGTCAGGAGAAGGTCGTCGCCCGCGCCACAGAGTTCGAGGAGCTTTAACAGTACCGCGAGCGGTAGCGAGCGGGTGCGGGTGACACCGACGATACGGTTGGAGTAACCCGCACCCGCTCGCTACCGCTCGCGGTACTGTGTGTTTTTCTATAAACTCCGAGGCGCATGAACAGACTCTCGAGGAAAGATCGCAGGGGCTTCCTCGCGTCGGCGCTCGGGGCGGGCGCGTACGCGGCCCTGGCTCACGTCCCGGCCGCACGCGCCGCGCAGGAGGAGCCGCCCCGCCGCCTCGCGCCTTTAAAAGCCTCGCGCGACCGGCGCATCCGCACGGTCGTCGGCCTGCGCCCTTACCGCCCCGAGGGCTTCGTGCTCACGAACGAGCGCCTGGGCGAGAAGGTCGTCGTGCACAACTACGGCCACGGCGGCGGCGGCGTGTCGCTCTCGTGGGGCGTGGCGCTGTTGGCCGCCGAGCAGGCGCGCAACCTCGAAGACCGGAGCGTGGCCGTCCTGGGCTGCGGCGTCGTCGGGCTCTCGACGGCGCGCGTCCTGCAGCGGCGCGGCAAGGCCGTGACCCTCTACACGAGGGAGCTGCCGCCCGAAACCACCTCGAACGTCGCGGGCGCGCTCTGGTATCCGACGCATGTCTACGAGCCGGGCAGAGTCTCCTCGACGTTCCTCGAACGCTTCGGGCTCGCGTCCCGCCTCGCGCACCGCGAGTTCCAGTCCTACGTCGGCCCCGAGTACGGCGTCCGCTGGCTGGAGACCTACACGCTGCGCACGGAGCCCGAGCCGCCCGGCCACGAGCCCGCGGGCGGCACGGAACTCTACCCGGAGATTCGCCGCTACGCGGACTCGCGCACCTTCTCCGGCTACTCGCACGTCAGGCGGTTCACCTCCTTAATGATCGAGCCGCAGATTTACCTGCGCGCGCTCCTGCGCGACTTCCACGTCGCGGGCGGCAAGGTCGTCATCGGGGAGTTGAAGACGCGCGAGGAGGTGGCCCGGCTCCCCGAGCGCGTCGTCTTCAACTGCACGGGCCTGGGCGCGCGCGCACTCTTCGGCGACCAGGGGATGGCGTCGATGCGCGGCCAGATCGAGGTGCTCCTGCCGCAGCCCGAGCTGGACTACGGCTACCTCGCCAACTCGCTCTACATGTTCCCGCGCGCGGACGGCGTCATCCTCGGCGGCACCTTCGAGGCCGGCAACTGGTCGATGGACGCCGACGAGGCGACCACCACCCGCATCATCGAAGGCAACGCGCAGATCGCGAGGGGGCCGAGGGGGAGTAGGCAGTAGGCGGATGGCAGTAGGCAGAAGGCAGTAGGCAGTAGGCAGTCAGAGCGTCATCGTGATGAAGCCGGCGGTGAGCCCCGCAGGGGCGGCAGAAGGTAGCCAGGGGCGAGCGAAGGCTTTAGCCTTCGCTCGCCCCTGGCTACCTTCTGCCGCCGCTTCGCGGCTCGGATGCGCCGTGAACTCAACCGGCCCTAACCGCCTACTGCCTACTGCCTACTGCCATCCGCCTACTGTGTTAACCTTCCGCGATGCCGCCGAAGAAGCTGACGCGCGCGTCGCTCGCGCGGGGCGTGAGGAAGTTGTCGGAAGTTGACCCCGACCTCGCACGCATCGCGCGGGCTTACGGCTCGCCGCCTCTGTGGGAGCGCGGGGAGGGCTTCGCGACCCTCGTCCTGACGATACTCGAACAGCAGGTCTCGCTCGCCTCCGCGCTCGCGGCCTTCGAGCGCCTGCGCGCGGCCGCGTCAACGGTCACGCCCGAGAGCTTCCTCGCCTTGGACGACGCGCGGCTCCGCGCCTTCGGCTTCAGCCGGCAGAAGGCGCTCTACTGCCGCCTCCTCGCGCGCGCGATTCTGGACGGAGGACTCGACTTGCGGAGGCTCGCGTCACTCGGCGACGACGAGGCGCGCGCCGAGCTGACGCGGCTCAAAGGCGTCGGCGCGTGGACTGCCGAGGTATACCTCCTGCGCGCGCTGCTGCGCCCCGACGCCTGGCCCGCGGGCGACCTCGCGCTCCAGATGGCCGCGCAAAAGGTCAAGCGCCTGCCCGCGCGCCCGACCGCGGCCGAACTGGACGCGCTCGCCGCAGCGTGGCGACCTTGGCGCGCCGTCGCCGCGCGCCTGCTCTGGCTCCACTACCTCGGGGGCCGCCGCGAGGCCGTCCGCCTCTGAGGCTTGAAATCGGCCGGCGGATAAAGATAATGGCAGCGCCCCGCGCCACTTCGCACGGCGTGGTAATTCGACGTGAACAGGAAACAGACTCTCAAGCTTACGGCGCTCACGCTCCTCTTCTTACTACCGCCCGGCGCACGGCAGGCCGAGGCCCAGGGCGCGCGCCGCCTGCGGTTCGCGCGCGGCGCGGCCGCGGCAGTCGGCGTGCTCCGCCCGGGCACGCGCGAGGCGCGACACGTCTACGCCTTCCGCGCGAAGGCCGGGCAGCGCCTCTCCGCGCGCGTGACTTCGGGCCGCCTGAGCGTGCCCGGGGCCGGCGAGGTCGGCGCGGTCTTCCACGTGACGGACGAGCAGAGGAACCTGCCGCCGGGCTTCGGCGACTACCCCTACGGCGGCCCGACCGAGTGGTCGGGCGCGCTGCCGCGCGACGGCCTCTACCGCGTCGTCGTCTTCGTCGAGGACACGCCCGACGACCCCGACGAGGCCGCGCTCCGCCGCCTGAAGCTCTCGCTGCGCTACCGCCTCAGGGTCACGCTCCGCTGACCGGGCGCGCCGAAACTTTTACCGCCCGCGAACGTTTTGACAGCGGCCCGGTCCGCGACTTAACCTGTTCGCCCAATCCGACCGGAGGAACATACGCACAGATGCGAGGTCACGCGCACGCCCGCCGCACGAGGGGAATATCCAAGTGGAAGCTCACGCTCCTGTTCGCGCTCGCCGTGACGCCGTTCACGTCTTTCGCGCGTCAGCCGCCGCAGGCGGCGACCCCGACGCCGACGCCGGCCGCCGCGCAGACGCCGACGCCGACTCAGGCTCCGGCGGCGCAGCCCGGCCCCGCCGCCCCGCCGGGCGCGGCGCGCGCGACCCCAACCCCCGCGCCCGGCGAGCGCGACGCCGCGATGACGGACGGCCCGCCCTCCGTCACAAGGCATGAGATACGCGTGGGCGGCCGCGCGCTGCGCTACACGGTGACGACCGGCGTCATGCCGCTCAAGTCGGCCGCGGGCGAGACCGAGGCGCGCATCTTCTACATGGCCTACACGCTCGACGCCGTGAACGACGCGGCGCGGCGCCCCCTGATGTTCTCCTTCAACGGCGGCCCCGGCTCCTCCTCGGTCTGGCTCCACCTCGGCGCTTTGGGCCCGCGCCGCGTGGAGATGATGCCCGACGGCGCGATGCCGCCGCCGCCCTTCCGGCTCGTGGACAACGAGCACACCTGGCTCGACTTCACCGACCTCGTCTTCATCGACCCCGTCGGCACAGGCTACAGCCGCGCCGCGCGCCCCGACCTCGCGAGCCGCTACTTCGGACTCCAGGGCGACATCCAGTCGGTCGGCGAGTTCATACGCCTCTACCTCGTCAAGAACGCGCGCTGGACTTCGCCGCTCTTCCTCGTCGGCGAGTCCTACGGCACGACGCGCGCCGCCGGGCTCTCCGGCTACCTCATCGACCGCGGCGTCGCCTTCAACGGCGTCATGCTCGTCTCGACGGTCATGAACTTCCAGACGACGCGCTTCGGCAGAGGGAACGACCTGCCCTACGTCCTCTTCCTCCCGACCTACTCGGCCATCGCCTGGTATCACAAGCGCCTGCCCGCCGACTTGCAGAACACAGACCTGCGAAGATTTCTGGATGAGGTCGAGCGCTGGGCCGCGACCGACTACACCGTCGCCCTTGCGAAGGGGGATCGGCTCACGCCTTCCGAGCGGCAGGAGGTCATCGACCGCCTCAACCGCTACACGGGCCTGAGCAAGACCTTCATCGACAACAGCGACCTGCGCATCGAGATTCAACGTTTCGACAAGGAGCTGCTGCGCGACCAGCGGCGGACGGTCGGCCGCCTCGACGGGCGCTTCAAGGGCATCGACGAGTCGGCCGCCTCGGAGCGCCCCGACTTCGACCCGAGCATGGCCGCCATCCGGCCGCCCTACACCGCGACCTTCAACCAGTACGTCCGGGCGGAACTCGGCTTCCGCTCCGACCTCGAATACTACATCCTCGGCGGCGGCATCGGCCGCTGGGACTGGGGCTCCGACAACGCCTACGCCGACACGAGCGAGGCGCTGCGCTCCGCCTTCGCCAAGAACCCCCACATGAGGCTCTTCGTCGCCTCGGGCTACTACGACCTGGCGACGCCCTACTTCGCCGCCGAGTACACGCTGCGCCACATGGCGCTCGACCCTTCCCTGCGCGGGAACGTCACCTCGACCTTCTACGAGGCCGGCCACATGATGTACATCGACCAGACCTCGCTCGCGCAGCTCAAGCGCGACGCCGCCGCCTTCGTCAACAATGCGGCCGCGCCGCGAGGGAGATGAATTAAGCCGTGAACCGTGAACCGTGAACCGTGACAAGAAGGAGTCAGTTCTTACTTGTCACGGTTTACGGTTCACGGTTTACGAGAAGATTTGAAAGATGCTCACGCCCGACCAACTCGCAGCCTACGGGCGCGACGGCTTCCTCGTCCTGGAGGAGTTCGTCGCGGGCGAAGAGTGCGACCGCCTGCGTGCGCGCGCGGACGAGTTGGTCGAAGAGTTTGAGCCCGGCGAAGTCGTCTCCATCTTCACCACGCGCGAACAGGCGCGGCGGAGTGACAAATACTTTCTCGACTCCGGCGACAAGGTGCGTTTCTTCTTCGAGGAGGACGCGTTCGACTCGGGCGGGCGGCTCGTGAAGGAGAAGGCGCGGGCGGTGAACAAGATCGGCCACGCGCTGCACGACCTCGACCCCGTCTTCGAGCGCTTCTCGCGGACGGAGGGACTCGGGTCGCTCGTCGCGTCGCTCGGCTACCGCCGGCCGCTGCTCGTGCAGTCGATGTACATCTTCAAGCAGCCGCGCATCGGCGGCGAGGTTACGTGCCACCAGGACGCGACCTTCCTCTACACGGAGCCCATGACCGTGACCGGCCTCTGGTTCGCGCTCGAAGACGCGACCCTTGAGAACGGCTGCCTGTGGACGCTCGCGGGCGGGCACAAGGCGGGTCTCAAGTCGCGCTTCCTGCGCGCAGAGGGCGGCGGCACGCGCTTCGAGACTTACGACGAGAGCCCCTGGCCGACCGACGGGCTCGTGCCTCTGGAGGTGAAGAAGGGCGCGCTCATAGTTCTACACGGCCTGCTCCCGCACCTGAGCCGCGCCAACCGCAGCCCGCGCTCGCGCCACGCCTACACGCTCCACGTCGTCGAGGCCGCCGCGCGCTACCCCGCAGACAACTGGCTGCGCCGCGGCCCCAACATGCCGCCCCGCGGGTTCGAGTAAGGTCAGTACCGCCCGCGATTCAGGATGCGACCCTTGAATACTATCCTCTGCGTCTTAAGCTTCTGCGTCGTCGCCGCGGCGCAGACGACAGCGCCGAAGCCGCGCGTCGTCATCGCCGCGGACGTGCTGCTCGACGGCAGGGGGCGCGTGATAAAGAACACGCGCGTCGTCGTCGAAGGCTCGAAGATTGTCGCCATCGACCCGAAGGCCGGGCCGGTGGACTACGACCTGCGCGGCCTGACTGTGATGCCCGGCTGGATCGACGCCCACGTGCACATCACCTGGAGCTTCGGCACAGACGGCAAGAACGCGGGCGCGTCGGAGACGACGCAGGAGGCCGCGTACCGCTCGGCCGCAAACGCGTGGCTGACGCTCATGGCCGGCTTCACGACCGTGCAGAGCGTCGGCTCGCCGACGGACGTTCCGCTGCGCGACGCCATCGCGCGGGGCGCGCTCCCCGGCCCGCGCATCCTCACCGCCGTCGAGCCGCTCTTCGGCCAGGGGGAGAAGACCGGCACGCCCGACGAAATCCGCGCCTTCGTCCGGCGGCAGAAGGAGGCCGGCGCGGACGTGATAAAAATCTTCGCCTCGCAGAGCATCCGCCAGGGCGGCGCGATGACTCTGTCTCGGGAGCAGCTTCAGGCCGCGTGCGACGAGGCGAAACGTCAGGGCCTGCGCGCGGTCGTCCACGCCTACAGGGAGGCCGTGCGTGTCGCCGCGGAGGCGGGCTGCACGCAGGTCGAACACGGCACGATGGCGACGGACGAAGACCTCAAGGCGTTGGCCCGGCTGGGAACTTATCTGGACCCGCAGGGCGGGCTCGTCATCAAGAACTATCTGGCGAACAAAGAGCGATACCTCGGCACGCCCGGCTACACCGAAGAGGGCTTTAAGGCGATGGGGCGCGTGCTCTCTCTCAATCAAGACCTCGTGCGGCGCGCGTCGAAGATCGAGGGGCTGAAGGTCGTCTTCGGCTCGGACTCCGTCGCGGGCGCGCACGGTCGCAACGCCGAGGAGTTCATCGACCGCGTGAGAGATTGCGGCGTCGGGCCTTTGGCGGCGATGGTCTCGGCCCACTCGCTCGGGGCCGAGGCGCTCGGCATGTCGGATCGCCTCGGCTCCGTCGCCCCCGGCTTCGAGGCCGACATCATCGCGCTCGACGGCGACCCCCTGAAAGAGATCACGGCCGTCCGCCGGGTCGTCTTCGTCATGAAGGGCGGCGTCGTCTACAAGAACGACGTAACCGGCCGCGCGGCCGCCACGTCTACCAAAGCGAGCCCCACGCGACATCCACTTAATAAGGTGAGCCCCATGCGACATCCACTAATCGCACTCTTCATCCTTCTCCTCACGCTCGCGCCCGCGGCGGCGCAGGAGCAGCGGCCGGCGCGGAAGTCTTTCGCGGAGCTGACGCGCGGCTCGCAGAAGCTCGACGGCTACTTCCCGCTCTACTGGGACGCCGAGGAGGGGAAGCTCCTTCTGGAAATCCCGCGCTTCAACTCGGAGTTCCTCTACCAGGTCTCCCTGCCGACGGGCGTCGGCTCGAACCCTCTGGGGCTCGACCGCGGGCAGCTCGGCGAGACGCGCGTCGTACATTTCGAGCGCGTCGGCCCGAAGGTGCTGCTGGTCGAGCCGCCGCAGCGCTACCGCGCCATCAGCTCGGACGCCGCGGAGCGCCGCGCCGTCGAAGAGTCCTTCGCGCGCTCCGTCATCTGGGGCTTTAAGGTCGAGGCGGCGGAAGGCGCGCGCGTGCTCGTGGACGCGACCGCGTTCTTCCTGCGCGACGCGCACGGCGTGACGGGCCGCCTGCGGGACTCGAACCAGGGTCAGTACCGGCTCGACGAGTCGCGCAGCGCCCTCTACCTCCCGCGCACCAAAGCCTTCCCCAAAAACACGGAGGTCGAGACGACGCTCACCTTCACGACCGAGGGGAGCGCGGGCCAGCTCGTGCGCGAGACCGTGCCCAACCCGCAGTCCGTCACCGTGCGCCAGCACCACTCTCTCGTCGAACTGCCGGATAATAATTACAGGCCGCGCAAGCTCGACCCGCGCGTCGGCGTCAACGCCGTCGAGTTCTACGACTACGCCTCGCCCTTCGACGGGCCGCTTGAGAAGCGCTGGATCGTGCGCCACCGCCTTGAGAAGAAGAACCCGCGGGCGGCGGTCTCCGAGCCCGTCGAGCCCATCGTCTACTACGTGGACTCGGGCGCGCCCGAGCCCATCCGCGGCGCGCTCGTCGAGGGCGCGGCGTGGTGGGCGCAGGCGTTCGAGGCCGCGGGCTTCCGCGACGCCTTCCAGGTGAAGGTCCTTCCGCCGGACGTTGACCCGATGGACGTGCGCTACAACGTCATCAACTGGGTGCACCGCTCGACGCGCGGCTGGGCCTACGGATCGAGCGTCGTAGACCCGCGCACCGGCGAGATCATCAAGGGCGTCGTCACGCTCGACTCCCAGCGCATACGGCAGGACGCCCTCATCGGCGCGGGGCTCGTCCCCGCCTTCGGCGACCCGGCGCGCGGCACGTGCGAACTCGGCGCCGCAGTTTACGACGCGGAGTACCTCGCGCAGCTCGACCCCGCGGGCGACCCCGCGCGCATGTCGCTCGCGCGCCTCCGGCAGCTCTCGGCGCACGAGGTCGGGCACACGCTCGGGCTCGCGCACAACTTCGCCGCCAGCACCTACGGCCGCGCCTCGGTGATGGACTACCCGGCCCCTCTCGTCGAGATAAAGAACGGCAGGCTCGACCTCTCGAACGCGTACTCCACAGGCATCGGCGCGTACGACAAGTTCGCCGTCACCTACGCCTACGCGCAGTTCGCGCCGGGCGCGGACGAGGCGGCCGAGCTTGAGAAGATTTTGAGCGAAGGCGTGCGGGCCGGGATGCTCTTCATCTCGGACGACGACGCGCGGCCGGCGGGCGCGGCGCACCCGCTCGCGAACCTCTGGGACAACGGCGCAGACCCCGTGGCGATGCTGCGCCACGAGATGGAGGTGCGGCGCATCGCGATGCGAGAGTTCGGGCTCGCCAACGTGCCCGCGGGCGCGCCGCTCTCGACGCTCGAAGCGAAGTTCCTGCCGCTCTACCTTCACCACCGCTACCAGCTTCAGGCGGCGGTCAAGTCGGTCGGCGGCCTCTACTACACCTACGCCGTGAAGACGGCCGCGGGCACGCCGAGCCCGGCCGACGTGCAACAGATCGTCCCGGCCGCGCGCCAGCGCGACGCGCTCAACGCCGTCCTCGACACCATTAAAGTTGAAGAGCTGGCGGTGCCGCCGCGCATACTTCAACTGATGCCGCCGCGCGCCTTCGGCTACGAGGGCGGGACGCAGGAGCTTTTCGCCAAGCGCACCGACCCGGCCTTCGACCCCGTCGCCGCGGCCGTCATCGCCGCAGACCTCGCCGTCTCGCGCCTGTTGGAGCCGCGCCGCGCCGCGCGACTCGTACAGTTCCACGCGCTCGACAAGGCGAACCCGGACTTCCGTGAAGTGGTGAACGCGCTCGTCGCGCGCACCTGGCGGGCGGGCGCGCCGCGCGACGAGTACCACGCCGCCGTCGGGCGAGCCGTGCAGACGCTCGTCGTCACGCGCCTGATCGACCTGGCCGCGGACGACAGCGCCTCGCCGCAGGTGCGCGGGGTCGCCGGCGAATACCTGCGCTCGATCATGGAGAGAAGCGCCGTCACCTCCCCCGACGAGGCGACGGCGATCCACTTCCGCTCGACGCGCGAAGACATCGAGCGCTTCCTCGCGCGACCCGACGCGCCGCGCAAGCGCACGCCGCCGCCGCCCACCCCGCCCGGCGACCCCATCGGCTCGTCGAACCCATGAGCACGCGCCGCGGGACGGCAGACCCCGACCTCTTCGTCGAGCGCGGCTTCCTCGACCCGGCCGCGCTCGACGAACTCTTCGCCGCGGTGCGCGCGTCGGAGGGGCGGCCCGCCACCGTCTACGGCCGCGGCGACTCCGGCGCGGTGGACGAGCGCGTGCGCCGCACCACGCGCGTCTGCCCGCCGCCCGAGGTCGAAGAACTCGTCAGGCGTCTTCTCCTCTCGCGCCGGCGCGCGGCCGAAGAGCGCTTCGGCCTCACTCTCAAAGAGCTTGAGGAGCCGCAGTTCCTGCGCTACGGCCCGGGCGACCACTTCGTCGCGCACCAGGACGGCAACACCGGCATGCTCCGCTCCGACCGCGAAGACCGCAAAGTCTCCGCCGTCATCTTCCTCAACACACAGACGGAGACGCCCGGCCCCGAAACCTACGGCGGCGGCACGCTCGTCTTCCACCCGCGCGCCACCCCCGAGCGCCTGCGCTTCCCGGGCGAGGCCGGCACCCTCCTCCTCTTCCGCGCCGAGACCACCCACGAGGTCGAACCCGTCACCCGCGGCGAGCGCTTTACGATTGCGAGTTGGTACAGATAAAGCCGTGAACCGTGACAAGTAAGAACAGCAGTTCTCTTGTCACGGTTCACGGTTCACGGTTCACGGCTTTTAGAGCGTGACGCCGGGTTCGTCGTCGCAGGCGGAGCCGGTCTCGCAGAGGCGGTCGAGGATGAGCGCGAAGAGGGCGAAGAGGCGGCGGAGGCGTTCGGCGTCGGTGACGAAGCCGGGCGCGCGCAGGACGAGTTCGTCCACGCCTTCGGGGAGGCTCGCGCCGAAGGGGCCGTCGCCCGCGCGCGCTTCGAGGTTGATGGAGGGCTGCGACTGGATGAGGCGGCGGATGTCGGCCGAGTCGAAGAGTCTGCGGACGGCCTCGTCGTTCTCGGAGCGGATGACGAACTCGCGGTCGAAGTCCGACTGGCCGGTCTCGCTCGAATGGATGCGCAGGCGGCGTGCGAGCGCGTCGAGCAGGTCGCGCCTTTGCAGCTTGAAGTGGAACCGCCCCCGCCCGACGAACGGCGCGCGCATGCGTGTGACGACCGCCGCGGCCGCGCCGGCCGGCACGACGTTCGTGTCCAGCGTCACGCACCAGCCGCGGTAAGTCACGCGCGCCCGCCCCGCCCGCACGTACTCCGCCAGCGCCGCGTCAACGCGCCCGCAGAACTCCGCCCACGTCTCACTCCCAACGCGCTCCGGCACTTCGACAGAGCCCATCGTTCATTCCTTTGGGGAAGGGGGAAGGGGTAAAGGGGAAGGCATGAAAACCTTTGCCCTTCCCCTTTACCCCTTCCCCCTCCTCTATGCGCGACGGATGAGCTTCGCGGCGACCCAGCCGAGGAGGACGAGCGCCGACAGTATCACCCAGTTGTAGTCGTGGCCGTAGGTCGAGACGGGGTAGTGGTTGCTGATCATCGTGAAGACGACGGGGACGACCATGTAGGTGTTGTGCTTCGAGCGCAGCTTGGCGCGCGCGCCCTCGGCGGGGTCGGGCGCCTTGCCCTCCTTCACGGCCGCGATCATGCGCCGCTGTGCGGGCAGGATGCCGTTCCAGACGTTGAGGAACATGATGGTGCCCATCGTGGCGCCGACGTGGATGTAGGCCGCGCGCCCGCTCAAGACGTGCGTCGAAAGGTAGGCCGCGCCGACGACGAGCGCGTAGGCGACGACGGCGAAAGCCTTCTCGCTGCGCGCGAGCGGCGAGCGCAACAGAAGGTCGTAGACGATCCAGCCGACAAACAACATCCCGACGCCGAAAGCCCCGGCCGTCCACACGCCGATGTCGCGCACGTCCACGTCCACCATCAGGCCGCCGTGGTAGTAGAGGAGCGTGAGGAGCACCATGCCGCTCAGCCACGTCGAGGCCGCCTCCCACTTGAACCAGTGGAGCCGCTTGAGCGAGGGCGTCTTGCGCTTCCCCACGACGTAAAAGCCGCCGCTGTGCACCATCCAGACCTCGGGCTCGCCGCCCTCCCGCGCGGCCTCGCGCTCCTCCTCCTGGAAGCGGCCGTCGAGCCACGTGAAGTAGAAGGTCGAGCCGACCCAGAGGATGGCCGCGAAGACGTGGAACCAGCGCGCGAGCAGGTTCAGCCACTCGCTCAACTGAGGTGGAAGTCTCATCAGGTTCAGCTCCCGCGGTAGGTCGTGTAGCCGTAAGGGCTCAGCAGCAGAGGCACGTGGTAGTGCGAGGCCGCGTCGCGGACGACGAAGCTCACCACGACCTCCGTGTAGAAGCCGTCCGCGCCCGACGCGGAGTGGTAAGCGCCCGCGTCGAACGTGAGCCGGTATTCGCCCTCACCCAGAACGAAATCAGAAGGCGCGAGGTCGCACAGACGCCCGTCCTCGTCGGTCGCGCCGCGGCCGACGACGGCCCAGCCGCCTTCGCCTTTGGCTTCGAGCGTGACGGGCACGCCCGCCGCGGGCCGCCCCCGCGCGGTGTCGAGCACGTGTGTCGTGATGCCGCTCATTTGACGTTCAGGAATTTCTTGAGGCGCAGCTCCGTGATGCGCCACTGCTCTGTGGCCGCGACGCGCAGCTCGGTCTCGGGGTCGTTGTTGATGCGCCCGCGCAAGATGGCTAGCATCTCGTCGGCCGTCCTGCCCGTGGCGCAGACGATGAAGATGAAGCCGAACCGCTCCTCGTACTCGCGGTTGGCTTCCGAGAGTGCCGCGAGCGTTTCGTCCGCGGCCTCGCGCGCGCGCGACTGCTCGCCCTCCGACCACGCGCGGGCCTCGGCCCCCGTGTCCTTCTCGGCCCGCTTCTCGCCGATCTTCGGGTGCGCGCGGAAGGCTTCGAGCCAGTCCTCGCGGGGCAGCTCGCGCCAGACGCGCCCGCCGATGTTGAGCAACTGCCCCACGTCCCAGAAGGGCCTGAGCGCCGCCACCTCGGAAGCCCACCGCGTCGAGCCGCAGCACGCCAGCAGCGCCTCGCGCGCCTCGTCCATCGAGAGACGGTTCAGCTTCCCGATTGGCCCTTCGATGTCTTTGAAGTCGGGCATCGGTTGAAAAACAGTACCGCGAGCGGTAGCGAGCGGGTGCGTGCCGCGATGAAGGCCCGGTCGATGTTACGCCGACCCGCTCGCTACCGCTCGCGGTACTGTTCTAGGCTCCCGTAGAGACGCAGGCGGCTGACGCCGCCGTCGGGGTAGATGCGGAAGAGCGCGTGCGTTACCGCGCCCGCGTCCGACAATTCGGCTTCGTAGAAGTGTCGCGTGTGCGCCTGCAAGCGTGTGCGCGGCAGAAGCTCGCGCCAGTCCGCCTCCGCGAAGGAGTCGGCGGGCTTGAGCCTCCCCTCCGCCGCCGTGCAGACTTCGAGCGAACAGCTCTCGGGGAAGTTACCCTTGAAGTGCGCCGTGTCCACCTCGACCCTCCGGACGTGGCCGCGCGCGCCGAGCTGGATGACGCACCAGTCGTGGCCGGGCCCGCGCCGCCGCTTCGTCTCCCAGCCGTCGCTCATGTCCGGGGCGCGCCCCGGCATGATGAGGTTGTGCCGGTGGCCGAAGAATTCGTCGCTCGTGGCGACGACCAGTCCGCCGTTCTCGACCGCGGCCAGATCGACGAGCCCGCCCGCGCGTCTGATCGACTCCCAGTCGGGCGCGACCTCGCCGTAGACGCGCAGGCGCGCGACGCCGCCGTCCGGGTAAATCCTGAAACGCAGGTGCGTGACCCGGGCGTCAGAAGTGACGGAGAACTCGTTCCGCGAGTCGCCGTCGAGTCTAGACTGCGGCAGAAGCTCGAACCACTCGATTGACTCATGCGTTAACGCTTCAACGTCGGCGTTCGGCGGCGCGGCGCAGGCTTCGAGCGAGCAGCTCTCGGGGAAGTTGCCGCGGAAGAAGCTCGTGTCCACGACGACGCCGCGGACGCGCCCCGGCGCGCCGAGGCGGACGAGGCACCAGTCGAAGCCGGGCGTGCGGCGGCGGCGCGACTCCCAGCCGTCCATCCACTTCCCGCGCTCCGTGTACGCGCCCTCGCGCCAGACGGGGGCGGACGCCTTCAGAAGATTCTCCTTCGGCGCGAAGAAGTCGTCGTTGGCATAGAGCACCGCCCCGCCCAGACGCTCCGAGGCGAGGTCAACGAGGTTCGTGAACTCCGGCGTCATAGTTTCGCCCTGCCGTCTTCCGAGTCTTAAAAGTCTTCGTGGTCTACCCACCCCGACCACTCTTCGCGCGGCGCCTGGCGCAGAAGGAGTTGCCCCGTGGGCTCGCCCGGGAACTCGCCGCGGTCGTAAATCTTCACGCCGCGCAGGTAGGTCGCCAGAACAGCGCCGTCGAACTCAAGGCCGTCGTAGGGCGTGAGCTTGTGCCGATGATAATTGGTCTCCGCGGTGACGCGCGTCCTGCCTTCCGGGTCGAAGATACAGAAGTCGGCGGCGCGGCCCGCGCTGATCGCGCCCTTGCTGCCGAAGAGGCCGGCGAGGCGCGCCGGCTCGCGCGAGAGCCAGCGCGCGAGGTCGCGCAGGTCGTGGCCGCGCCTGCGCGCCTCCGTCCACACGACGGGCAGCCTGTACTGCAAAGAGCTGATGCCGCCCCAGGCCTTGATGAAGTCGCCGTCCTGCCGCTTCATCTCGGGCGGGCAGGGCGAGTGGTCTGAGACGACCATGTCGATGGTGCCGTCGGCGAGCGCGGCCCAGAGCTGCTCGCGGTTCTCGCGCTCGCGCACGGGCGGGCAGCACTTGAACTCGGTCGCGCCGTCGGGAATCTCCTCGGCCGCGAAGGTGAGGTAGTGCGGGCACGTCTCGGCGGTGAAGGGAAGGCCCGCCGTCTTCGCCTCGCGCAGGAGGTGGAGCGAGTCGGCCGACGAGTGGTGCACGACGTGGACGCGCGCGCCCGTCTCGCGGCAGAGGCGCAGGAGCAGCGCGACCGCCTCGTCCTCTGCCTTGCGCGGGCGCGAGCGGAGGAACGTCTCGTACCTGCGCGGGTCGCCCGCGGCCTCGCCTGTGCAGCAGGCCGCGAAGGCTTCTTCGACGGGGCCGGGCATCTCGGCGTGGACGACGAGCGTGGCGTCGAGGCGCGCCAGCTCGAACATCGCCGCGTGCAGCTCGCCTTCGTTGACGTGCGGGAACTCCTGCACGCCCGAGTCGATAAGGAAGCACTTGAAGCCGACGACGCCGCCCTCGTAGAGCGCCGCGAGCAGGCCGAGGTTGCCCGGCACGAGCCCGCCCCAGAAGCCCACGTCCACGCGGCACTGACCCCGCGCCGCCTCTATCTTCTCTCGCAGCCCGTCGGGCGTGGTCGTCGGCGGGATGCTGTTGAGGGGCATGTCCACGATGGTGGTCACGCCGCCCGCGGCCGCCGCCTTCGTCGCCGACGCGAAACCCTCCCACCGCGTCCGCCCCGGCTCGTTCACGTGCACGTGCGAGTCCACCAGCCCGGGCAGCACGACGGCGTCGCCCGCCTCGACCAGAGGGCAGTCGTCGGGCACCTCGTCGAACCCGTAGATGTCTTCGACGCGCCCGCCGCGGACGTGCACCGAGGCCGGCCCGTCCGACTCGGGAGTGATGACGCGTTGGCCCCTGATACACAGGTCGGGCGAAGGCATGGGGAAGACTTAAAACATAAGTCGTGGCTTTTGGCAACAGAATGATGGGGCCTGTTCGCGCGGCGGCGGCGCGTTGAAGTAGAATGCCGCGCACCTTCGACGCGAGGAGAGACGATGAAGACGACGCTGACGAGCGAGAAGACGCGGGAGATTTCCGCGCGACTGAGCGAGGCCAACCGCGAGTTCGCCGCGCGCTACCCGGGCGAGTCGTTCCGGCGGCAGCCCGTGCACACCGTCTACGGCGGCGCGCACCTGTTCAAGGCGGACACCACCCCGCGCCTCGGCGCGCTCGCGCGGCGCGCGCTCGACGCCTACGCGCCGAACTTCGCCGCCTTCGCGCGCGCCCTTCAGCTCCCCGGCCACGACGAGCTGCCCGACTCCGTCGCGGACGACTCTTCCGTGCGCGCCGCCCTGGAGCAGGACGAGGCGGGGTTTAAGAAGGAGCACCCCGGCGTGTGGCTCGCGCACAAGGTGTACGCGCGCGTCGAGGAGAAGCTGCGGCGCGAACCCGTCGAGGACTTCCGCATCGACTTCGAGGACGGCTACGGCAACCGCCCCGACGCCGAGGAGGACGGCCACGCCGCCTCGGCCGCCGCCGAGGTCGCGCGCGGGCTTGCGGAGGGGACGCTGCCGCCCTTCATCGGCATCCGCATCAAGCCCTTCACCGAGGAGCTGTATGCGCGCTCGTCGCGCACGCTCGACATCTTCTTATCGTCCCTGTTGGAAGGGACGGGCCGGCGGCTCCCCGACAACTTCGTCGTCACGCTGCCGAAGGTGACCGTGCCCGAGCAGGTCACCGCGCTCGCAGACCTCTTCGATTTGTTCGAGCGCGAGTCGGGGCTGGCCGAAGGCTCCCTGAAGCTTGAGCTGATGGTCGAGACGACGCAGTCAATCATCGACCGCCGGGGCGAGTGCGCGCTGCCGCTGCTCGTCGAGGCGGCCCGGGGCCGCTGCGTCGCCGCGCACTTCGGCACGTACGACTACACGGCGAGCTGCCAGATCACGGCGGCGCACCAGCACATGACGCACCCGGCGTGCGACTACGCGCGCCACGCGATGCAGGTCTCTCTGGGCGGGACGGGCGTGTGGCTCTCGGACGGCGCGACCAACATCATGCCTGTGCCCGTGCACCGCGCGCCCGAGGGCGGCGCGCTCTCGGAAGAGCAGGAGGAGGAGAACCGCCGCGCCGTGCACCGCGCCTGGCGGCTCCACTACGAGCACATCCAGCACTCGCTCACGAACGCCTTCTACCAGGGCTGGGACCTGCACCCGGCGCAACTGCCGACGCGCTACGCGGCCGTCTACACCTTCTTCCTCGAAAGCCTCGGGCCGGCGTCGGAGCGCCTCAGCAACTTCGTGGAGAAGGCCGCGCGCGCCACGCTCGTCGGCGACGTGTTCGACGACGCGGCCACGGGCCAGGGCCTGCTCAACTACTTCCTCCGCGCGACCAACTGCGGCGCGCTCACCGAGGAGGAGGCCGTCCGCCTGAGCGGCCTCACCGTCGAAGAGCTGCGCTCCGGCTCCTTCGTCAAGATTCTCAAGAACCGGCGTCACATCTGACCTCCGGCCCGTTTGACTCCAAACCGGCCGATGCTTTATACGGTCGAGGCTTCAAAAATTTCGCCCCGAAGTCTCAAGGCCCCGATGCCGACGGTCAGCGTCATCATCACCACCCACAACCGTCCCCGTATGCTGCCCCGCGCGGTCGCGAGCGCGTTCGCCGCGGGCCGTGACCCGGAGGTCGTCGTCGTGGACGACGCCTCGACGGACGAGACGGCGCGGGTCTGCCGCGGGCTGGACGGGATCAGGTACGTGCGCCTCGAAGAGAATCAGCGCGTGGCCGGCGCGCGCAACGTCGGAATCCTGCACAGCCGCGGCGAGTACCTCTGCTTTCTGGACGACGACGACGTGCGGCTCGAAGGCTCGCTCGACCGGCAGGCGGCGGCGCTCGACTCCGCGCCGGACGCGGGGATGGTCTACGCGCAGGCGCTCGTAGACGAAGGCGGCGGAGGCAAAAGCGTCTACCCGCGCCGCTGCCCGGAGGGCGACATCTTCTGGGAGCTTCTGGGGCGGAACTTCATCCCGTGCGGCAGCGTCCTCTTCCGCCGCTCGTGCCTCGCGCGCGTAGGCGTGCTCGACCGTTCGACGGCCGGGGTAGACGACTGGGACTTGTGGCTCCGCATCGCCTCTCGATACGCGGTGCTCGCGCACGGGCGGCCCGTCACGGTCTGGCGCAGGTCAACGCCGACCTCGGGGCAGGGGAGTTCGCGCCCCGCGGAGCTGGTCGAGTTGAGCACGCGACAGTTCCGCCGGAAGTGGATGGGCCTCGCGCGCGCGGCGTCCGCCACGGAGTTTGAGAGGCGGAGGGCCTGGCGGCTCTTCTCGGAGCACGCGGCCGGGCAGTTGGTCTTTGAGGCCGCGCGCACGCTCGGCGGCCGACAGTTTCGACAGGCGCGCGCGTGCCTGGGCGTCGCGCTGCGCCTGCACCCTTCGGGCCTGCTCCGCCGGGCGGCCGGCTCATTCCTGCGGCGCGTGCGCGACGAAGCGCGCCCTTCCGCGGAGAGGCGGCCACACGCGACCGAGAGATGAGAATCGTTCTCGCCAAGTCACAGTTCCTGGGGCTCATCAGCGGAGCCGACGAGACACTCGTCACCTACGCCACGCAGTTGCAGAGGCTCGGGCACGAAGTCTCCGTGCTCCTGCTCTTCCCGTGCCCACCGCAGGACGGGCGCTACCTGCGCCTGAAGGAGGCCGGAGTCCCCGTCGTCACCGTCGCCCCGGCCGCCGCCCGCGCCACCCTCGAAGCGGGCCGCAGCGTGGCGCGCAGGGTGATCGACGCGCTGCCCCGCTCGAATAGGCTCCTGCGGAAGCGCGCACACGAGATCAGCCTGGGGCTCACCTTCAAGTACCAGCAGCGCTGCGCCGAGGCCCTGCGCGACATGCGCGCCGACGTGATCCACGTGATGACGCCCGACCCCGGCGCGATGGCGCTCATCCGCGCCGCGCACTCGGCCGAAGTCCCTATCCTCTACCAGGAGCTGGGCATCCCTTATCACCCGCCGGACTTCGCCTTCAGCTACCAGGAGTTCACGGCGGTGCTGCCGCTCTGCGCGGAGGTGGCCGCGCTCTCGCCCTCGCTCGCGCGCCAGTGCCGCGAGCGCCTGCCCGAGCTGAAGAGGCTCTCCGTCCTCCCCATCATCGCGAACGACCTGCGCAACGGTCACCCTGCGAGGAACGGCGGCGCGGAGGTCAACGTCGGCTTCGCCGCGCGCATCGAGCACCTGAAGGGCCCCCTGACTCTGTTGGAGGCGTTCGCCGTCGCGCGGCGCGCGGACGCGAGGCTGCGTCTCGTCGTCGCGGGCGCCGGGTCGCTTGAGTCGAAGCTCAGGTCGCGCGCGCTCGCTCTGGGCGTCGCGGCCCACTGCGAGTTCGTCGGCCTCTACACGAACGCCGGGCAGCGCAAGGCTTTCATGGAGCGCCTGGACATCTTCGCGCTGCCCTCCCTGACCGAGGGCACGCCGAACAGCATCGCCGAGGCGATGTCCTTCGGCGTGCCCGTCATCGCCTCGGACGTGGGCGGCATCCCCGACACGCTCACGGCGCAGTCGGGCGTGCTGGTCTCGCCCGGCGACGCGGCGGCGCTGGCCGACGCGCTCCTGCGCGTGGCCCGAGACGCCGAAGAGCGCCGCCGCATGGGTCGCGCGGCGCGCGAGCGCTACGAGACGCTCTTCTCGCCGCAGGCCGTGCTGCCGACGCTGCTCGGCGTCTACCGCCGCGTCGCGGGCCGCGGCTTCGCCGGCGGGCACGCGCCGGGGCAAGACCCGCACCCCTGGGCGCAGGTCTCTTGAGTCACCCACATGAAACAGGACTCAAACACGATAACCGTCATCGTCTGCGTCGATTTCGAGCCCTACAACCGTCAGATCAGCCCCGACGGCTGCGAAGAATGGACAGGGGTCGAGGAGACCGCGCGGTACTTCGGCGCACTCAGGAGTCGTCTGGAGGGTGTGACCGGCGCGCCGGCCCACTTCAACTGGTACTTCAGGATGGACCCGCAGATCGAGCGCGCCTACGGCTCGCCCGGCTGGGGGGCGCGGCGTTCGCGCGCGGGCGCGCCCACGTCGAGGAGAATTTCGACTTCCTCCTCTCGCACCCGCTCGCCCCCCGCCTCAGGTTCACCACGCCGGCCGAAGCGCTGGCGCTGCTCATGCGGACACGTCGGGAGACTTAAGTCGGGCGCGTGCCGTGGTCAGGCTGTAAGTTAAGCCCTCAGCAGTAAAAGCTACTTCAGCCCCTTCATTATTTCGGCATGCTCTTCGAGGATTCGGGTGGCCTGTCTGGCTTTCGGCGTGAGCGACCAGTCATCGTGATCCCACGTGCCGCCCAAGATTATCCCGTCCTGTCGCGGGAACATGTAGCCGCTGCTCAGATAACAGTAATCGACCTCGGGTTGCGGCAGCAGCACTTCCAGTTGGCCGCGCACAGGGCCTAGTTTCTGATCGCCGAAGAGCGCACGCGCGCCCAGGCCCGTGCAGTTGAAGACGACCGGCTCGGGCAGGCGCATGACCTCTTCACGACTGCGGAACTCCCTGACCACGAGCCTCCCGCCGGCGACGTAGAAGTCGCGAAGAAGCGCGTCGAGGTAGACCGGAGGCTCGATCAGCATCGTGCTGTACTGGCGGGCGTAAGGGAATCCGAAGTAACGCTCCGCGTCCCGATGAACTTCCCGCTGCGGGTAGAGGTCGTCACCGCCCACCAGCTCGCGCCCGAGCGGCGCTTCGGTGCGGTACAGCTCGACGGTATCTATCCAGCGCACGCCGTACTCGGGGCGGACGAGCAGTTGGAAGGCGCGGTTGGAAATCCGGCACGCGAGGCGAAACTGTTCGGTAAACTTCGTTGACGCGGCCTCGGCGTCATAGACCGATGTGGGGTACCAGAATCCTCCGGCGATGTTCGAGGTCGTCTCGGGCGGCAGGTCTTTGGCATAGATGGTCACCGTCCCCGGCCCGTCCTGAAAACGGCGTTGCAGGAGGAGCGCCGTCGAGAGGCCGTTGACCCCGCAGCCGAGAACGGCAAACCGTCGGCGTGCCGCCGGTCGGGAGCTTCGCCCGGGGCGAGACGTCCGCGCCCCCGGAAAGTCCCTGGCTAAATCCAGGGCCAATGAAGCCGTGCCCCAGGAGAGTGTGATGCCCGCGCCGCCGTGGCCGTAGTTATGGATGAGAAGCTTGTCGCCGAAGCGCTCGGCGTCCACGACAAATCCTTCGGGGCGATACGGCCTCAGGCCGACGACCTCACGAATAACCCGCTCGCGCGAAACTTTGACCGGCGCGAAACGGCGCTGCCCGTCGAGCCCGGCGGCGCGCGCCGGCGGTTGACCCGCGCGCGGCCGTGAGAAAAGCACTCGCCGCCAGGGCGCTACGTAGAAACACGCGACGATTGATTTCAGAACCGGCTTGAGAGACCTGCGCCACCATTCACCTCCGGGCCGACCGCCGAATCTGCTTAAATCGTCGGCGACAATACCTGATCAGCTATAAACACCTCACAGGGGCTTTCTGACTCTGCGGTATTGCCCCGCTTTCTACCTGTTGGGTTGTCTGGGGTGTGGAATTGGCGCGGTAAAGTTAGCAAACAAGAGAACGAGCGAGGTCAGAGGCAAGATGTCAAAGGCGTCATACCTGACTTCGGCTTGATTGAATGGAAGGGGCGGGTCGTTCACCTCATATTCGATACCAATGTAAAGACGAACGATTCTGTGCAGGCAGCGCGGTACGGTCTTGCGAAGGAGTTAACGAGACGGGGCGCTGTGGTTCATCTCGTTGACCTGCCGGAGATTGATGGCGTCAACGGGGTCGATGATCTGCTCGCGCTGAAGGGAGCTGATTATGTTTTCGCATTGCTCGATACAGCAACCCCCGTAGACAGCCGGAAGTCAAAGCCGAAGTCTCAATCTTCCATCCTGACCGAGTTAGCTCAAGACGTTGAACTCTTTCACACAAGCGAGGGCGACACCTACGCCACTATTTCCATTAATGGTCATCGGGAGAATTGGGCTTTAAGGGCAAGGGGCTTTAAGGATTGGCTTTCAAAGCACTACTACGAATCAGAAGGCTCAATCCCGAACTCACAAGCGCTGCAAGACGCTCTAAACACGCTTCAAGGCATGGCGCGTCACAACGGGCCGAAGCACGAAACTCACATACGGCTCGCCTCAGCGGACGGGTGCATCTGGCTTGATTTGTGCGACGAAGAATGGCGCGTCGTTAAGATTTCCGCGGAGGGTTGGGAGATGGTCAGTGAGTCGCCGGTGAAATTCCGCCGCACCAAGGGCATGAAGCCACTGCCTGCGCCCGTGGCTGGCGGCTGCGTATCGTCTTTGAGGCAACTTCTAAACGTGACGGATGCTGACTGGCCTCTGCTCATCTCGTGGCTCGTCTCGACCTTCAGGCCGGGGTATCCGTTCCCCGTGCTCGTACTTCACGGCGAACAGGGCAGCGCGAAATCTACAGTATCTAAGATGCTGCGTGACCTGGTTGACCCGAACATCGCGCCTCTCAGAAGTGAGCAGAGAGACGAACGCGATTTGATGCTTGCCGCCACGAATGGCTGGATAGTCGCCCTCGATAACCTCTCAAAGCTTCCCGTCTGGCTCTCCGACGTGCTTTGCAGGCTTTCGACGGGTGGCGGGTTCGCCACGCGCACGCTTTATGAGAACGACGAGGAGACACTGTTTATGGCGATGCGTCCCATCATCCTGAACGGCATCGAGGAATTAACGACTCGGAGTGACCTGCTCGACCGCTCCGTGATTATTCATCTTCCCGCAATCCCGCCGGACAAGCGAAAGTCCGAAGCGGAGGTGTGGCGGGAGTTTGAGGCAATCCGCCCGTTCGTCTTAGGAAATCTGCTGAACGCTGTAAGTCATGCCCTGCGGAACATAGAGACGGTGCAGCTCGACCAAAAGCCGCGAATGGCAGATTTCGCTCTGTGGTCAACGGCGGCGGAAGAAAGTTTGGGGTTAGACAAGGGAGCCTTCATATCTGCTTTCATGGGGAACCGTGAGAGCGCGAACGAGTTGGCTCTTGAGGCTTCACCTATTGCGTCAACGCTCGTCGAATTAGTGCAGCAGCGAGGGGAATGGAAAGGAAACTCCTCCGAACTCTTGGAGGCTCTGAACCAACGCGCGAGCGATGAAACAAAGAAGCAACAGGGCTGGCCTAAGCGTCCCAACGCCCTGAGCGGGGCGGTTAAGCGAATCGCACCTAATCTCAGGGCCGCCGGGGTCGAGTGCAACATGGGGCGGACGAAAGCGGGCAGGTTCATCACGCTGGAATACAGAGGTAAATCATCGTCATCATCGTCACCGGTGACACCTTCGGCGCAAAACGGCTTCGCCGGTGAATGATTGGGTGACGATGTGAGAGACGGTGCCGAAGATGCCGCGGGAGATCGTCACCCTCAAACGCATGATAATTACTGGCTCGTGACGCTGGTGACGACGATGACGATACTTTGACTCACTATTCTGGACGTTCATAAGCAGGAGTCGAAAAAAAAGATGTTACGTGGCAAAAGCGCGGGGGGCGGAGAGGCGAGCGCAAAAACCGGCAAACCTTTCCCTAAGATTACGGCGGACGGTTTGCTCAACGGAGCGGTCTGCGCCTCGTATGCGAGGTGCGGCAAGGCTGGATGCAAGTGCGCCCGCGGCGAACCTATACCGAATTCTGTGTAAGTGAGTTTTGATTGAGTCCGCCCATTGGGACTCGGCCATCGAACAGGATGGCGAACTGGTTCATCGCGCCGCTCCAGTTCTTGATGGGCATCGTCCACCGCTT
>Ga0196978_1000035_pt1 | contig 68792 bp, 52 predicted proteins | sample S3v_2013CmetaG_FD_155491 | JGI IMG/M metagenome (GOLD analysis project Ga0196978, IMG submission 155491) | Soil microbial communities from Anza Borrego desert, Southern California, United States - S3+v_20-13C | ecosystem: Environmental > Terrestrial > Soil > Desert | place: USA: California... | reverse complement strand
CGATCGGGGAACGCCTCGGTGTACGTGCTGCGCCAGCCGTCGTCGATGGTGATGACCACCGCGTTCTTCGGCAGCGACGCGCGCTTGCCGCTCACGAATTCGTACACGTGGCGCAGCGGCACGACGTTGTAGCCGGTCATCTCGAGGTAGCGGAGCTGCTGGCGGAACGTCTCCCGATCGATGTGCATCCGCGGCGCGGCCGGTGCCTCGACGATGTGATAGCAGAGCACCGTGGCGGTCGGAAGATCTCCGTCAGTGGCCGCTCTTTGCCGCTCTTGCGGGCGCGGGGCAGCGAAGGCAGCAAGCGAGACGAGAAAGAGGATCGAGGCCGTTAGCGCGCGACGCGCGGTCATGGTGCTCCCATGCTGCAAAGAGATCGAATTCGTTGGGTTGGCGGACTGCAACAATCGGACCCGGTAATTGTACGGGTTTCGTTCGACGGTTGCCGGTTGTTCGGTATCACTTGTCCGTGAGTTTGCGCCGCGTGGACTCGCGTCGTTTCGGGAATCCGTAACGTCAATTGACGGTTCCCGCCGCCTGAATTAGAGTCACCCCTCTTCAAACGGAGGCTTCTTCCCCTCATGGATCGTCAACAGCGGCATGACCTCAAGCATGACAAGTTCGTCGATGAAATCGGCGTCCTGTCATCGAAGGCGCGCGAGAACCAGCGCATCCTCCTTCTCATCGCAGGCGGACTCATCGCCGTCGCGGTGATCGTCTACGGCATCTTTTTCTATCGCCACAACCGCGAGGAGAAAGCGCAGCAGGCGCTCGCCACCGCCATCGAGACGTTCGAGGCGCCGGTCGGTGAGGCCGCCGCCAATGCGACGCAGACCGGTCCGAAGTTCAAGACCGAGCCGGAGAAAACGGCCGCGGCCGACAAGCTGTTCAAGGAAGTGCAGTCAAAGTACGACGGCAGCGACGCCGCGGACGTCGCCAGTCTCTACCTGGCCCGCATGGCCGCGGCGCGCGGCGACACGAAGACCGCACGCCCGCTGCTCGAAGCGTTCGTCCGCGAGCACGACGACCATACCCTGGCCGGCGGCGCACGCTTCAGTCTCTATCAGATGCGCATCGAAGGCGGCGAGGCCGCTCAGGTTGCGGTCGAGCTCAACGCCGAGCTGAACAAGCAGGATCCGGCACTGCCGGCCGACTCGCTGCTCATGCTCCTCGCGCAGGCGTACGACACGCAGGGCCAGTCCGACAAGTCGCGCGAAGCGTATCGCCGCATCACCAGCGAGTTCCCCGAGTCGCCGTTCGCCATTGAGGCGCAGCGGCGAGTGGGAGCGTAAGAGGCGCCAATCCTCTCCCCGATCATCCTGGCCGCCTGGCTCCTCGCCCTCGGCCGGACGATCATCAATCTCGCATTCATGCCGCGGCTGCGCGCGGGCCGGCGGGCTGACGTTCGACGGGCTGAGAGCCCGTCGTTCCAGGTTTCCGTCATCATCCCCGCGCGCGATGAAGAACGCGCCATCGAGCGTACCGTTCGGGCGATGCTCGCGCAGACGTGGCCCGCGCTCGAGCTGGTGGTCGTCAATGACCGCTCCACCGACTCCACCGGCGCGATCCTGGCGAGCATCGACGATCCGCGCCTGGTCGTCATCGATAACGAAGAGCCGCCCCCGGGCTGGCTCGGCAAGCCGTGGGCGCTGCACCAGGGCAGCCTTCGCGCGCGCGGCGAGCTGCTGCTGTTCGTCGATGCGGATGTGATCTACGAGCCCGACGCGATCGCCGCCGCCGTTGCGCATCTCGAGGAGCGCGGCGTGCCGATGCTCTCGCTCATGCCGCGGTTCGTCATGCGCGGGTTCTGGGAGCACGTGATCATGCCGAACCTCGCGTTCTTCGCGTTCACGCTGTTTCCGCTCTGGCTGAGCAATCGCACGCGCATCCCGATCTTCGGCATCGGCGCCGGCACGGGCAATCTCATTCGCCGCGCTGACTACGACGCGATCGGCGGTCACGCCGCGCTGAAAGACGCCGTGGTCGACGACGTTGCTCTCGCGCGACTGGCGCGTCGCGGAGGGCGCCGCTCCGCAATCGCGCTCGCGGACGATCTCGTCTCCGTGCGGATGTACGACGGGTACCGCGAAACGATCGAAGGGTTCACGAAGAACGGTTTCGCAGTCATCGGGCGCAGTTACGTCGCACTGTTCATCACGCTCGTGCTGAGCGTCGTGCTGCACTTTCTGCCGTACGCGCTCGCATTCACCGGCAATGTGTACGCGATCGCCACGGTCATCGCGATCTCGCTCACGCGCCTGATCCTCTTCACCGCGCTTCACTATCGGATCGACAACGCGCTGTTCGCGCATCCGTTGATGGTCGGCGTCTGGATGCTGATTCTGCTCCGGTCAGCGTGGTACACCGGCATCCGCCGCCAGTTGCGCTGGCGCGGCCGTATGTACGACGCGCGAGGTACGCGGTTCGGCGCGGACTGACCGGGTGTGTTAGCGCTGTTGTCGGTCACCGCGCTTTCGCGGGGGTTGTCTGTGAGATCACGCGCTGAAGCTGACCATCTGGAGCGACGGGCTCTCAGCCCGTCGATGAGAGATGCCGACGGGCTGAGAGCCGGTCGCTCCAGATGGTGACTAGGTGCTTTCGATGACCTTTGAACAGTGCCGACGCCGACGCCTAACCGCCGAATGCCCGCTTCAGCGGCGTGGGATCGACCAGCTCCTGCATCCCCACGATCTGACCGCCGCGGATCGTCCAGGCCATCGCCCAATCGTTCGCGAAGGACCGCCCGTTCTTGCGCACCTCGCCTTGATAGTGACCGAGGGCGATGACGCGGTCGCCGTCGGCAAAGTATTCGCGCGGCTCGAACACCGAGATATTCACGCTCGCGCCGAGATTCTGGAAGAACTGCATCAGCTCGTCACGCGTGCGAAACGTTCCGGCGTACGGCACTTCGGGGGCGCCGGCGATGGTCACGTTGATGTCGTCCGCGAAGCGTTCCACGACCGCGGGGATGTTGCCGCTGGTGAAGTCGGCGTAACCGGCCTTGATGAGGTCCACGTTGTTCATGTTCCGTCTCCTTTTGGCTGACTTACGGAGCACGAACGCAAACGGATGGCCGGCCGGCCGGCCGTGGGAAATATGGTAGATTCCCAACGGTTCTAGCCCATCTACGATGTCCAAACCCGCCGAACGTTACGCGCAGATTCTCGACGAGATCATTGGTCCCTTCGACCTCAGCCATGACTTCGGGCGCAAGGGCGCCTACGAGGCTGCGCTCGACTACGCGCGCCAGAACCTGATCGAGGATCCGCACTGCAACGAGTTCCTGCTCGCCGCCGCCAAGCGCCTCGGCTTCGCGCCGGTGACGCGTGAGACGCTGGAAGGCCGCGTCAAGCTGCCGAAGGAAGCGTGGCTCGACCTCTGGATCTCGGACGAGGACGACGAAGTCGCGCTGACCGGGACGCGTGAGGGCATCCAGTACCTCATCGACCTTCTCACGCAGCTCCGCGACTCGAGCGATCCCGAGCAGCACATCCATCTCGACCGCGGCTCGCTGCCGATGACCGAGAACTCCGCGAACCTCGTCCTCTTCAAGGAAGAGGAGAGCTGGTTCACCGGTGTCGCGGGCGAAGGCCTGCAGGACTACCCGCAGCGCGAGATCGACCCGAAAGCGATCTACGCGATCCAGTTCATCCATTACCCGCCGGACGATCTCCCGATCAGCGCGCACAAGCTCTATCGCGTGTTGAAAGTGGAAGAGGAGACGGAGTCGGCCTCGAACATCAAAGAATTCGGCGAGGGGACGGAGAACCGCTACCACCGCTTCACCTTCATCGCCGACAACGACGAGCGGTTCACGTACACGTTCCATCTCGACGACCCGGCGGTGAACTACTTCACCCATCGCGAGATCCTGTCGCTGGCGATGAAAGCGGTGTAGCCGCCGTCCGTCCGAGTCTCAGAGTTGCAGAGTCTCAGAGTCTCAGAGGTTATCCGGCGAAGAGCCTCTGTACCGCTCGCGCCGCGTGAGCCTGACGATGCGAGAGTGCGAACGATCCTCTGCGACTCTGAGACTCTGAGACTCTAAGACTCGTCAACGCGCGCAGTCGCAAACGCGACACACGCGTGCGATAGACTCCCCGACATGATCCAGCAGCTCACCATCCTCGGCACTGGCACGATGGGCCGCGGCATCGCGTATCTCTCCGCGGTCGCGGGTTACGAGACGGTGCTCTTCGACGCCGATCCGGCCGCGCTCGATGGAGCGAAGGCGGCCATCGAGTCGATCCTGCGCAAAGGGGTCGAGAAGGGCAAAGTCACGGAGAGCGCCGCGGCGGATGCGATCGCGCGCGTGCAGCTCATTCCCGATCTCGAACCGGCTGTCAGCAGCGCAGATCTCATCATCGAAGCCGTGCCGGAGAGTTACGACCTGAAGGTCGAGCTGTTCGGCCAGGCGGATCTCTTTTGCGGCGCCGAGGCGATCCTTGCGTCGAATACGTCGTCGATTTCCATCACGAAGCTCGCGTCGAACGTCGAACGCCGCGATCGTTTCGTCGGCATGCACTTCTTCAACCCGCCGCACGTGATGAAACTGATCGAGATCGTGCGCGGCGATCGCACTTCGGACGAGACGATGGAGCAGGTGCGCGAAGTCGCGGAGCAGATGGGCAAGACCGCGATCTTCGTACGCGACAGCCCCGGCTTCGCCACGTCGCGGCTCGGCGTCGCGATCGGTGTCGAGGCGATCCGCATGCTCGAGGAAGGTGTTGGTTCCCCGCAGGACATCGATCGCGCGATGGAGCTGGGCTACAACCATCCGATGGGACCGTTGCGTCTCACCGACCTGGTCGGCCTCGACGTCCGCCTCGGCATCGCCGAATACCTCGCCTCCACCCTCGGCCCTCGCTTCGAGCCGCCGCAGCTCCTGCGTGACATGGTGGCGCAGGGCAAGCTCGGGCAGAAGACGGGTGAAGGCTTCTACACGTGGGACCAGCAGTAGCGTCCGAGGCATACGGCGCGTTCGCGTACGCGTACGACAAGGCGCTCGGAGAACGGTTCTTTCGCGCCGCGCGCCGCCTGCTCGATGAAACGCTGGAGCGATTTCCGACGCCGAAGCGCACGCATCTCGATCTCGCGTGCGGCACGGGGCTCGCGCTGGAAACGTTTTGCGCGCGCGGGTGGCGCTCCATCGGAATCGACGCGTCGCTGGCGATGCTGCAGGTCGCGCATGCGCGCGTGCCGCGCGTCGCGGCGGGCGATCTGCGCGCGCTTCCGCTGCGCTCGAAGTTCGCGCGGATCACATGCATGTACGACAGCCTCAATCACATGCTCGACGCGAACGACCTCATCGCGGCGTTCCGCTCGGTGCGCGCACTGATGTCGGACGACTCGTTGTTCCTGTTCGACATGAACCATCCCGACATTTACCCCGAGGTGTGGGGCATCTCGGATCCGTTCATCGCGAGGGGGAAGGACTATTACCTCGAGATCGCGACGTCGTATCGCTCGCGTGAGAAGACCGGACGCGCGAACGTCACCGGCTGGGCGGAGCTCGGCGGCAAGCGCGTGCCGATCCGCGAGCAGCATCGCCAGCGCGCCTACACGGAGCGCGAGATCGTGAAGGCGCTCGACGAAGCGGGAATGACGCCCGCCGATGTCATCGACTTCGATCCCTACGGAGAAGCAGATTCGATCGAAGCGCGGACGGTGAAGTTGTTTTTCGTGTGCGCGCCCAAGCTGGAGCGACGGGCTCTCAGCCCGTCGAACCCCCGGTCGAACCCGACGGGCTGAGAGGCCGTCGCTCCAGCATCAAAGCACCGCGGAGAGACTACTGTCCGAGGACGCCCTTCTTGAAGTCAGCGCCCGGGCCCGGTTTCGGACCGATCCACGTGTTCAGGATCGCGTCGGCCACGGCCTTGCCGCCGAGGGTGCCTTTGTTCTTGCCGTTGACCTCGACGGTCGTGCCGGTGCCGGGAGCGTAGGTGAGGACGATGCGCTGCCCTTCCTTCATGTCCTCCATCCACGAGCCGAGGGTGCGGAACGCGGTCTTCACTTCCGCCGAAGCATTCGGCGTGTTTGCCTCCAGCCCCTCTTCCCATGCCTCTGCCATCTTGGCCATGTCGACGTCATAGAGGAAGTGCATCACCTGCCGGCGCGGAGCGTCGGCCGCGATGATCGCGGCAGCGTTGTTCTGCTTCGACGGCAGGTAAAGCGCACCGGCGTAGACCTTCACCACGAACTTCTTGCGCAGCGCCGAGCCGTTGAGCACGAGCTTCTGCGTGCCGACCGTGGCAGCGTCATCGAACTTGACTCCGGCGATGGTAGCCGCGCCGGCGCTAACAGCCGCGAGCGTGAGCGCCGCGGTGATCACGAATTTCCGCATCTGATTCCTCCGTATGGACGATTAGGACGGGGATTGTAACGCCGCCTTCCGACGTTAAACTCCATTCCGATGTCTCAATTTCTCCAGCGTTCGTTCTCGATCGGCGACGTGCACATCGCACAGCCGCTCGCGCTCGCGCCGATGGCCGAGGTCACCGACACGTATTACCGGTCGCTGATCAAGGAGCTCGGCGGGGTCGGCCTGGTCGTGTCCGAATTCATCTCGGCCGAGGGATTGACGCGCAAGAACGACCGCAGCCATCAAATGCTGGCGTTTGAGGAAAGTGAACGGCCGGTGGCCATTCAGATCTACGGCGGCGATCCGGAGCGGATGGATGACGCGGCCGCGATCGTCGAAGAGCAGGGTGTCGACATCGTCGACGTCAACATGGGTTGTCCGGTGAAGAAGGTCGTCAACAGCGGCGCCGGCTCCGCGCTGCTCAAGGATTTCGACAAAGCCGCGCGCGTCGTCGAGAAGATCAAGGCCGCGGTGAAGATCCCGGTCACTGTGAAAGTGCGGAAGGGGTGGGAGTCGAACGACGTCATTCCACTGCTCAAGCGTTTCGAGGAGATCGGCGTCGCCGCGATTGCCATCCACGGACGCACGCGCAATGAGGCATACACCGGCGCGAGCGACTGGGATTACATCGGCCGCGTCAAGAGCGAGCTGACCATTCCGGTATGGGGTAACGGCGACGTGAAAACACCCGCCGATGCGATGCGCATGTTCGAGCAGACGAAGGTCGACGGCGTGATGATCGGCCGCGCGGCGCTGCACAATCCGTTCATCTTCCGCGACATTCACACGTACGCGCGCGGTGAGCAGGACGTGTCGAACGAGATCGAGCGCCGCATCGACGCGATGCAGCGTTATCTCGCCAAGATCGATACTGCGCCGCAGATCGACAAGTGGAAGCTGCACAAGGCCCGCACGGTGATCGGCTGGTTCTCCAAAGGGATCCCGCACGGCAAGGACATCCGCACCGGATTGCAGGACATCGTTTCGGTTTCGGATGTGCGGCACTTACTCGATCAGGCGCGCATACGGCTCGCGGCATGAAGTCGCAGAGTCGCAGAGTCTCAGAGGACGTGCGAACGACATCTCTGCGACTCTGAGACTCTGCGACTCTGAGACTCGTCCCCATGCCTTTCCCTCCCCACATCGATCGCATCCTCACCACCTACGGCATCCGCGCCGAAACCAAAGCTGCCCTTTACGACCTCTATCTCTCCCTCGGCGGCGAAGTGCTCGAGGTCTTTGCCGACCTTGCGGAAGGTGTGACCGCGGCGTCGATGCTCGAGCCGGACGACACGCTCACCATTCGCGAAACAGTGGTCGAGCGCTATCTGCGCCGCAATCATCCGCGGTGGCTCGAAGGATTGCCGACGCCGAGCCTGTGGCATCCGCGCGCGGCGGAAGGGCGGGCGGCCGGCGCGGTGGTTCCGCAGGCGGCGTTGCCGGAAAGCGCACGTCGCGTCATCGGCGAGGATCAACCGATGCCGGACGGGATTCTCATGCTCGGCCGTAATGCCCATTTCGGCGGGCGCGCGGAAACGATTTCGTTCGACGTCGTCGCGCGAGAGATCGACGACGCACTCGCGATCGGCCAGGCAGCCGGACAACAGCACACCATTCCCGGATCGGTCGGCTCGACCTCCGGTACCTTCGACGGCGCGCGGAAGCTCGCATTGATCTGGGAAGTGCAGCCGAACGTCTATAAGCCGGCCGGCGAGCGTAATCGCGCGATCGCGAAACTCTATCGCCGCCATCGCAACTGGCACCTCATTACGCTCAGCGCGGCAATTGAGTGGTTGCGTGCACAGAGTGTGGCGACGTTCATCCTGCGCGGCGATGCATTGGCCATTACGCATGAAGTGAATCCCGCGAAGCGCGTTTCGGAAGCGATCGCGGCATTGCACGACCGCACGGTGAGGCAGGTGACGAGCGCTTTGGGGATCGCATTGTCCGAGCCGACAGACGCGGATGAACGCGAGTTGCTCGAAACCGACGTCATGAATCACGCGTTGCGCAAATACGTGCTCAAAGCGGGCGCGGCCGGAGCGATGTGGCGTCTGCAAATGCCTACGCCCGCGTTACAATTCCCCGCTTCGTCCTGATCCCGAAAGGTCCTCACTGTCCATGAACAGACGCCATCTCGCCGTCGCAGCCGCACTCTGTCTGACGTCCGCCTCCGCATTCGCCGCCGGTTTCAGCCGAACCATGGATTTCCGGCCCGCCACTGCTGAGGAGCTGGCGATGAAAACCGTTCCGAGCGATGCCGGCGCCGAAGCGGTCATCCTCGACTGGCAGCGATGGGACGATGACGAAGTCGCACAATCGGCCGAGTATTACCGCATCAAGATCCTGACGGAAGAAGGGAAGAAGCACGCGGAGATCGAGATCCCGTACGTCCCCGGTTATCCGCTCTATACGAAGATCACCGACCTTTCGGCGCGCACGATCCGTCCGGACGGCACGATCCTGCCGTTCGACGGCAAGATCTACGACAAGGTGATGTACAAGGCTCGCCGCAGCACATTGCGGGCGAAAGCATTCACCTTTGCAGACGTACAGCCGGGCACCATCATCGAATACCGGTACATCCGCCGCTGGACCGAAGGCTATTTGCTGTCGACGTACTGGCCGTTGCAGCGCGATATCCCGATGCTGCACGCAAAGCTCTCGCTCAAGCCGGCGGACACGCAAGGGCAGTACGGCAGTTTCTTCACCTACATCGGCTTGCCCGCCGGCGTCCTGCCGACCCGCAAGGGCAACGACATCAATCTCGAGGTCAGCAACATGGCCGCTTTGCGGCCGGAAGCGTACATGCCGCCGGAAGAGCAACTGCGCGCGCGCGTGAACTTCTTCTATACGGACAGCAAGGTGACGGCCGAGAAGTTCTGGCCGATGCAGTCGCGCATTTTCGCGGAAGAGATCGAGCGCTTCATCGGGAAGGGCGGCAAGGCCGACGCGCAACGCCTTGCGCAAGGCGAGACCGATCGCTTGGCGCTGCTCCGGAAGATCTATGCGCACGCGCAGTCGCTGCGCAACCACTCGTTCGAAGAAACGAAGACCGATCAGGAGATTCGCAAGGAGCGCATCAAAGAGGCGCGTAATGCGGACGACGTCCTGAAGAAGGGCTCCGGTTTCAGCACGGAGATCAACCGCGCGTTCGTAGCCATGGCGCGCGCCGCGGGCTTCACCGCCGACGCCGTGCGAGTGTCGCCGCGCGACGAATTCTTCTTCACCGACAAGTTTCCCGACGCGAATCAGATGAGCGGCGAGATCGCCGTGGTCGACGTCGATGGCAAGAAGATCTATCTCGATCCCGGCACGCCGTACGCGCCATTCGGGATCGTGTCGTGGGAGAAGACCGCGGTCGCCGCGATCCACATCCTCGACAAAGGCGACCCGGTCTGGCTCCGCCTCGGTCTCCCGCCGGCGAGCGACGCGGTAACGCGCCGCCACGCGGATCTGCGCATCGAGGACGAGAACCTCGCCGGAAAGATCACCGTAACGTTCATCGGACAGGAGGCGCTGGTGCGCCGCCTCTCCACGATCAACGAAGACGAAGCCGCGCGGAAGAAGGCGATCGAGGATGAGGTAAAGGAGTGGTTCCCCGACGGCGCAACGCTCAACCTCACGTCCGTTTCAGGGTTCGACACCTCCGACTCGGAGCTGAAGGCCACCTTCGACGTGACGCTGCCCAACCTCGTATCGAGCGCCGGCAGCAAAGTGGTCGTGCCCATCTCCGTGTTCACGAGCAAGTCCAAGAATCCGTTTGCGCCGGCCACGCGCACGCATCCGATCTACTTTGTGTACGCGAATCTCGAAGAGGATGAAGTGAAGTTGACGGTGCCCGAAGGAATGAAAGTGGCGACGTTGCCTGCGCCGGAGACGCTCGACGGCGGTGCCATCACCTATCGCGCGGAGACGAAGCGGCAGGAAGGAGCGATTACGTTCAAGCGGTCGACGAACGTCGGAGTTTCGCTCGTCGATCAGAAACACTATTCGGCGCTGCGCAACCTCTTCGCTGCGATGACCACGGCCGATCAGCAACCGCTCGTTCTCGTTCCGGCAACCTCGGCGGCCTCGAAATGAGAATCGCCACCGTACTCCTCCTCGCTGCCCTTGCTCCGGCCGCAGTCGCGGGACGAGGCGATCTTCCGCCGTGGATCCGCGCGTCCATTCCGGCCGAGCTTCCGCCCGCCGGTGACGCGACCGCGCAAGTGCTGCTCGACGAGCGGTTCGTCACGGTCAATCACGCCGGCGACATCGCCACGCGCCATCGCCGCGTGGTGAAGATCCTCACCGCCGCCGGCCGCGAGGAAGCATTCCTCGGCGTTCCGTTCGACGACGCCACGAAGATCAAGTCCATGAACGGCTGGAGCATCGATCGCAACGGCACCGAATACACGCTGCGCATGCGCGACGCCGTGGAGTCCAGCCTCGGCGACTACGAGCTCTACACCGACGCGAAGATGAAGTCGTTCAGAGTGCCCGCCGACATCGGCAGCGTCGTCGCGTTCGAATACGAGCAGAGCGAACGGCCGTATTTGCTGCAGAGCACGTGGTACTTCCAGGAAAACGTTCCGGTGTTGCGCGCGCGCTTTCAACTCGTGTTGCCGCCGGGCTGGTCGCACGATGCGAAGTGGATCAATTACACCGCGGCCCAGCCGGTGGCGCCGGGCACGTGGGAGTTGCAATCCATCCCCGCGATCGTCGACGAGCCGCGCCGTCCGTCGCGCATCGCGCTTTCCGGACGGGTCGGATTCAACTTCCTCGCGCCTGAGGCGAAGCCGCTCGGCTGGAGCGACGTCGCGTCGTGGTATCTGCACCTCGCGAATCCGCGTTCCACGCCGACGCCGCCGCTGCAGGCAAAGGTGCGGGAGCTGACGAAAGACACGCCCGATCCGATCGCGCCGCTCGCGCGCTTCGCGCAGCGCGACGTCCGTTACATCGCGGTCGAGATCGGCATCGGCGGTTACCAGCCGCATGCCGCCGGCGACATCTTCGCGAACCGCTACGGCGACTGCAAAGACAAGGCGACGCTGCTGCGCACGATGCTGAAAGAGGTCGGGATCGACGCGTACTACGTGCTCGTCCATGCGACGCGCGGCGCGACGAAGCCGGAGTTCCCATCGATCGGCGCGTTCAACCACGTCATCTCCGCGATCCCGGTTTCTGCCGAGCGCGCGAAAACGCTGCACGCCGTTATCGATCATCCGAAACTCGGCAAGCTCCTGCTCTTCGATCCGACCAGCACGCTCACGCCGCTCGGGCAGTTGCCGGAGTATCTGCAGGACAGTCGCGGCCTGCTCGTCACCAACGACGGCGGCGAGTTGATGGACCTGCCGGCGCATGCGCCCGAGGTGAATCTGTTGCGGCGCACGGCGACGTTGCAGCTCGGCGCCGACGGCACGCTCGTCGGCACCGTCGAGGAAGTACGCAAGGGCAGCATGGCTTCGAACATGCGCGCGTCGCTGCAGTCGCGCACTGCGGCCGAGCGTGTGCACTACGTGCAGTCGGTTCTCGCATCGCACCTCGCCGCGGTGACCGCGGAGAACATCGTCGTCCAGAATCTCGATGATCCGGAGTCGGACCTCGTCGTTCGCTATACGATCGTCGCTCCCGACTACGCGAAGCGCGTGGCCGACATGCTGCTCATCCGCCCGCGCGTGATCGGGCAGAAGGCCGAAACGCTGATCGATCCGAAGCGCAACTACGAATACGTGACCGATGGTCCTTCGCTGCAGAATGACGACGTGGAAATCCGCCTGCCGCCGGCGGTGAAGCTCGACGAATTGCCACCCAAGGTGGAGATCAGGACGCCGCTCGTGCAGTACGCCAGCGCGTCGACGTTCGAGAACGGCGTGCTGCGCTACAAGCGCCGCTATTCGATGAACACGTTCGCGATCCCGCGCGAGAAGTTCTCAGAGCTCAACGGCGTCTGGAAGCAGATCCTCGGCGACGAGCGCGCCAGCGCCGTCTTCAAGTAGGCGCCCTCATCCGGCCTTCGGCCACCTTCTCCCCTCGCGAAGGGGAGAAGGTTACATAGGCGGCGTCCTCGAGTAGCCTTCTCCCCTCGCCGAGGGGAGAAGGTGCGCGAAGCGCGGATGAGGGGTCGCTCCAGATATCATCGCGCGCCATGAGACGCATGCTCGTTGGCGCCGCCGTCCTCTTCTCGCTCTCCCTCACCGCCCAGACCCGCCTGGAGCTCACGGTCGACACGATCATGCGCGGGCAGGGACTGGCCGGCTATCCGCCACGCGCGGTGCGCTGGTCGCCCGACGGACAGCAGGTGTTCTTCGAGTGGAAGCAAAACAACGATCCCACCGAGGAGACGTACGACACGTATGTGGTCGGGCGCGATGGGAAGGGCTTGCGGAAGCTTTCGGAGGCGGACGCGAAGAACGCACCGCCGGCGAACGGCAACTACTCGCGCGATCGGCGACGCGCCGTGTATGTCGATCGCGGCGATCTCTTCCTGTATGACGTCGCGGCGAAACAGCGACGTGCGCTGACCGACACCAACGAGGGCGAATCGAGCGCGCGCTTCACCCGCGATGAACAGCGCGTCGCGTTCGTGCGTGGCAACAACCTCTTCGTGCTCTCGCTGAAAGACGGCTCGCTCGAGCAGAAGACGAACATCGTCGGCCCGGACGAGAAGGGCCCGCACGTGACGCTGTTCGATGACGAGAACAAAGGCAGGACCGAAAGTCAGAAGTGGGTGGCGGAAGAAGCGAAGAAGCTGAGCGACGTGGTCGCACGCCGCGCCGCCGAGAAGAAAGAAGAAGAGGAGAAACGAAAGAAAGAGCTGGCGCTGACGCCGATGAAACTGAAGCGCGGCGAGTCCGTGTCGGACTTGCGGCTCTCGCCGGATGAAAAGTACGTCATCGCATTCATCAGCGTCGACAGCGACGAGGCGAAGCGGCCGGTGGTGCCGTCGTATGTGACCGACACCGGCTACACGGTCGACCTTCCGGCACGCACGAAAGTCGGCGATGCGCAACAGGCTTCGCGCGTCGCCAGCGTCTCGACGACCGACGGCAAGGTGCAGTGGCTCAAACACGGGTTGAAAGTCGTCGAGCCGGTGAAAGAAGCGGCGAAAGACGCGACGGCCACCGCCACCGCGACTTCGACCACGGAGCCTCAGAAAGTCGAAGCGACGGCGGAGAAGACAGAGACGAAGGAAGCCGCCGATCGCGACGTCGAGATGGAGGACCTGTTCTGGTCCGACGACGGCACGAAGGCGGTCCTGCCGGTGCGCGCCGCTGATAACAAGGATTCCTGGCTGCTCGCATTCGATCCCGCCACGGCGAACGCGCGTGTGATCGCACACGAGCACGATCCGGCCTGGGTGCATTGGCTGTCCGCAGGTTCGGCCGGCTTCGTGCCGAACACGAGCACGGTATGGTTCATCTCCGAGCGCACCGGCTGGCTGCATCTGTGCTCCGTTCCATACGAGGGCGGCGAGCCGCGCGCGCTGACCAGTGGCAAATACGAAGTCGATTTGGTCGAGGTCTCCGGCGATCGCAAGCACTTCTTTCTCACGACCAGCCAGGAGTCGCTCTTCGAGCGTCATCTCTATCGGTTGCCGTTCACCGGCGGGACACCGACGAAGCTGACGACCACCGTCGGATGGCACGAAGCCAGGCCGTCGCCGGACGGCCTGGTGTTCGCCGATCTTTACTCGTATACGAACAAGCCGACGGAGCTCTACCTCGGCGCCACACGCATCACGACCTCACATGCGCCGGAGTTTACGAGCTATCCGTGGCTCGACGTCCCGATCGTCCACTTCACGGCGCGCGATGGCGCCTCGGTACCGGCGCGTATGTACAAGCCGGACAACTGGAACGGCGGTCCCGCGGTGATCTTCGTGCACGGCGCGGGCTATCTGCAGAACGTGCATCGCGGCTGGTCGAACTACTTCCGCGAGTACATGTTCCATCACCTGCTGCGCGACCGCGGCTATCTCGTGCTCGACATCGACTATCGCGCGTCATCCGGCTACGGCCGCGACTGGCGCACCGCGATCTACCGGCACATGGGCGGCGTCGATCTCAACGATCACCTCGACGCCGCGAAATGGCTCGCGTCCGAACATCGCGTCGATCCGAAGCGCATCGGCATCTACGGCGGCAGCTACGGCGGCTTCATCACGCTGATGGCGATGTTCACCTCTCCCGACACGTTCGCCGCTGGCGCCGCACTGCGGCCCGTCACCGACTGGGCGCATTACAACCATCCGTACACCGCGAACATCCTGAACACGCCGCAGAAGGACCCTGAAGCCTACCGCCGCTCGTCGCCGATCTATTTCGCGGAAGGTCTCAAAGGCGCCCTGCTGATGTGCCACGGCGTGATCGACGTGAACGTGCATTTCCAGGACACGGTCCGGCTCGCCCAGCGCCTCATCGAGCTGCGCAAGGAGAACTGGGAAGTGGCGATGTATCCGCTGGAAGATCACACGTTCGTGGAGCCGACCAGTTGGGCGGATGAGTACAAGAGGGTGCTGAAGTTGTTTGAGCGAACATTGAAATAAGGAGTCGCAGAGTCGCAGAGTCGCAGAGGGTTGGTGTCACGTGCGCCTCTGAGACTCTGAGACTCTGCGACTGGCCCGGCAGGGAAGACGCCACGGTGCGCACCTGTTAGCTCATCCTCATGACTGTAGTTCTCTCAGAGAAGGTCCGTCGCGTCGGGATGATCTCCCTCGGCTGCCCCAAGAACCTCGTCGACGCCGAGATCATGCTCGGGCAGTTGCAGGCGGATGCCGAGCACGTCGTCATCACCAACGACCTCGAAGAGGCCGACGTCGTGATCGTCAACACGTGTGGCTTCATCGACGCGGCCAAGCAGGAGTCGATCGACACCATCCTCGAGATCGCGGAGAAAAAAGGCCGCGGTGTCGAACGGCTGATCGTGACCGGCTGCATGGTCCAGAAATACCGGACCGAGCTGCAGGAGGCGATTCCGGAGATCGACGGGTTTGTCGGCCTCGACCACCTCGAAAAGATCACGGCGATGGTCACGGGCAAGGCGCCGGATGATCTCGCGCCGACGCGCCGCAAGATGTCGCAGCGGCTATACGAAGATTTCCCGCGCGTGCTCACGCAGGGCACCGCGCACGCGTATCTGAAAGTGAGCGAAGGCTGCTCGAATCCGTGCACTTTCTGCTCGATCCCGCAGATGCGCGGCAAATTCCGTTCGCGGAACATGGACGCGCTCGTGCGCGAGGCGCTGGCGCTGCAGCAGGCGGGCGTGAAAGAGCTGAACCTCGTCGCACAGGACACGACGCGCTACGGCGAGGACATCGGCCTCGATCACGGACTGACGCAACTCGTCAAGCGCCTGATCGCGGAGACCGACTTCCGGTGGATACGGTTTCTCTACGCCTATCCCGGCTCGATCGACTGGTCGCTCTTCGAGCTGATGGGCCGCGAGCCGCGCTTTGCATCGTATGTCGACATCCCGCTGCAGCACGTGTCGAGCGATGTGCTTGGTCGCATGCGCCGTCCCGGCTCGCCCGCTGAATATCGCGAAATGATCTCGCGCATGCGCGAGCTCGCGCCCGACCTCACGTTGCGCACGACCTTCATCACCGGCCATCCGGGCGAGACGCCGAAAGAGTTCGGCGAGCTGTATGACTTCGTGGAGTGGGCGCAGTTCGACAACATGGGTGCATTCACGTTTTCCGCGCAGGATGCGACGCTCGCCGCGCGCATGTCCGACATGCCTACGCCGAAGACCGCGGAGCGCCGCCGCGCGAAGCTGATGGAGCTGCAGCAGAAGATCGCGCTCAGCCGCAACGAGCAGAAGGTCGGTCAGACCTTCGACGCGCTCATCACCGGCCTCTGCGGCGAAACCGAGAATCTCGGCTTCTCGTTGTATGAAGGCCGCATCATCGGGCAGGCGCCGGAGATCGACGGTCGCCTGCTCGTCAACGACGGCATCGAGCTGCTGCCGGAGTCACTGCCGGCGTTTGCGAAGGTCGAGATCACCGACGCGCATCCGTACGACCTCGTCGGCGCCATCGTCAACTAGTGTTCCGTCCGGAACACTAGACGACGAGTTTCGCGCGCTGCAACTCTTCGACGATCGCCTCGACGTCTTCCGCCGCGCGCGCGAGATCGACGTCGTACTCGGCCGCAACCGCGTGCGCGATCGTGTCGACCGGCTCGCCGCGCTGCAGCGACTCCCACACCATCGCGCCCGTTTCATTGAGCACGTGATAGACGCCCGTGCTCTGATCGAGCAGCAGCAGATCGCGGCCGACCTTCCGGCTCAGCACATCGGGTGAGATCGGCAACGGCGCGCTGCGCGGCTGCGAAAGGAACGAGCTCTGACGTTCGCCGCCCGCGGTCCAGGTCCAGATGTAACGACCGGAAACGAGCATGCTGTCGATCTGCACGCGCAGCGTTTCACCGGCGCGCATCGACCGCGGCCGCAGCAGCGGCAGCACCAGCGTCGCGTGGACGCTCCCTTCCGCCCACGGTCCCGACGTATACGTGACGCCGTCGTGGAGTGTGCTCTCGAACCAGAGTGCGATGCCGTGAATGGTGCGCTCCTCGGGTTCCTCGGGGTTCCTCGGAGTTCCTCGGGGTTCCTCGGGGGAGCTCGAGCCGTATCCCTCCGAGGAACCCGAGGACCCCCGAGGAACCCCGATGGTCCATTCAGCCGAGCCATGCGCGTTCGGCGAAGTGATCGTCTCGTAATCGAGCTCGGCCCAGCAGCGCGGTTCGCCGGCGAGCTCGCCACGCTCGACGACGTGCGCCTGCGGTGTCTGTAGCGCCATCGTTTCGCCTGCGTGCAGCTCCACGCCCCCGATCGACCGCCACGGTTCGACGATGCGTGCGTACAGCTCATCGCTCGAGACCGGTGCGCACATCAAACGGTCACGGCGTGGGATCAGCGTCCCTCCCGGTTTCAAAAAGCGATCGCGCGCGCTGATGATCGTGGGGAGGTGTTCTTCGAACAGAGGCAGCGCGTTACCGAGGTCGGAGATGATGATGTCGACCGGCTCGGGCAAGTCGATGTCCGCGCCGTGCGCCTGCAGAAATTGCACGCGCTCCGCGAATCCATTCGTCCGCGCATGCTCCTCCGCAACCGCGATCACCTCCGCCGGCTCGACCGCGTAAACGCGCGCCGCGCCGAGGCGGCAGGCGAGCAGGGAGAAGGTACCGACGCCGGTGCCGAGATCCAGGACGACTGCAGATGGCGAGACCGCGGATGTCAGCGCACGCGTGTATGCGTCGATCCGTCGCCGGTCGCGCAGCATCGCGCCGTAGTCGATCAGTCGATACACGTCACGCGATGCTCTTGTTCTGACCGGGCGGATGCTGGTTGTCCCGGGCTCCGTCTTTACCGAGCCCGTGCGTCAGATCGCGGATGGTGCCGAGGCGCTCGAGTTTGGGCGGGATGTATTCGCGTTTGGGCGGAGTCTTTCCTTCGCTCGTTGATTCGTCGTGCGGAATCACTGACGACATTCTAACCGCGGAGGTGCTCGAGCGCGTGAGGCCGCTCGCGAAGCCAGTAGGCGAGCGCGACAACGCGTAAGGATTTCTCGTTGAGTTCCTTCGATTCACGCACGGCCTTTATGAAAGCCGCGACGTCGATGTATGGCGACGCTGCATCGATGTCGACCGGTTGCTCCGGCGTCAACGCCACGCGCCACGGATCGCCGCGAAAGAACGTCTTCGGCCGCGTGCGGATCGATTCGCTGACGCGGTTTCGCAGCAGCTCGCGCAGCACGTGTTTGTCGATGAGCCATGGAAAGGGATCGAGCGCCAACGCCGCGTCGATCACGCGCAGATCGGCCCACGGATAGACGAGCTCGATCGGCGCGCCGGTCTGGAGCGGATGCGCCCATTCGAACAGGCTGGACCACATCGCCGACTGGAGCGGATGCGCATGCGGAGGAGATGAGGCGAACAGCTCGCGCAGAAAAAACCATGGCACGCGGCGCTTGATGCGTGCGTAACGCATGAGTGCCGTTGCGATCGCGCCGAATCTGCGGGCATCGATGAGAGGGCGCATCGCGAGCTGCAGGTCGGCGGAGAGCACGGCGTCGGCGGGATGACCGTGCATGGCCACCGGTGCGTGTTCCGCAACGGCCGAATAGATTGCGCGCGTCATCGATCGTGTGAGGAGCGGTCCCGGTTCGGCGGTCCATTCACCGCTCTCCAGCGAGTGCAGCGGCGACCACTGATCCAGCGCAAAGAAGCGGATCGGAATCCCGATCGACCGTGCCGCCTCCGCCGCAAACGATTCTTCGACGTCGCCGGCGCGCGTGCGGTATACGGATGTCGCGGCGAGGATGCGTGCGTGCGGATCGCGCTCGTGCGCGAGCGCGGCAAGCGTCGTGGAGTCGAGACCGCCGCTCATGAACACGATTGCGGACGACGTGGTGGTGCGATCGGCGATCGCGTGTTGTAGCGCGGCTTCGAATTCCTGGAGCGGCGGGCTCTCAGCGCGTCGTCGTTGGTTGTTTCGATTCCAGTTGAGCGACCAGTAGCGGCGCACGCGTCCTTGCGAGAGCACGTGGGCAGGGGCCAGTCGTTTCACATGCGCGTAGATCGTCGCTTCGGCGTCGCTCGGAATTCCGCTGTCGAGATAATCGGCGACGGCGCGATCATCGAGTGTGTCGGCGTCGACTTCGCGTCGCGCGAGAATCGCCTCGAGCGAATTCGAAACGAGCAGCGCGTCGTCGATGCGCGCGAGATAGCACGGACGAATGCCGAATCGATCGCGCGCCACGAACGCTTCGTGTGTTTCCCCGTCGTGCAGCGCGAACGAAAAATCGCCGAGGAGGTGTTGCACGCATTCCGTTCGCCAGCGCCGCCACGCGTGCAACAAGAGCTCGCGATCGTCGGCGTCGTGGACGCCGAGCTTTCGCGCCAGCGTGAAGCGATCGTCGAGACGCACTTCGCCGATCAGCGACGCGGTTCCGATGCGCGCAACGCGTCCCGCGCGGAGCTCACACGTGCCGTCGTCGCGAAAGATCGCCAGGTATGGCTTCATCGCAGCCACTCCGCGAGCTCGTGATCGAGGAACTCCGGCAGTTCGTCAGCGTCGGTGATCGGCGGTGCCGAGAACGCAAACAGCGGAACGCGATCTACGAGCGCGGACGTGACGTCGAACATCTTGCGCGTCATCTCCGGATCGGGGAGCTTCGCGGTGAACACGTTCGCGATCAATCGCTGCCAGCCGCCGCGCGGTTCGAGTCGTTGCAGTCGCGCGGCGTCGGCGCGTGCGTCGAGAAACAGGATGGCCGCGAGCGGGCGCGCTTCGCTCGCGGCATTCACGCGCACGAGCTTTTTGTCCCACGACGGCGCGCGATCGGGAAACGCATCCACCGATCCGTGCAACGCTTCGACGATATCGGGCCAGAGGCGAATCGCCGCGAGCGACGGCAGCGCATGCAACGCGTCGTCGATCTCGGTGAGATCGTCCGACAACACCTCGTAGCCGTGTCGATGCAGAATCGCGGCGGTCGTCGATTTGCCCGCGCCCGACGTGCCGGCGAACAGCACCGCTTTGTCGCGCATCACCACGCTCGCCGCATGCAACAGCACCGCTCCGCGCGCGTGGAGCGCGACCGCGAGCACCGGACCGAGCGCGTACGCGGCGAGATCCGCATCGGTGTAATGGGGAGGTGTGGTGAGCAACTCGATCATGCTGCCGCGCGCATCGATGAGAAACGACGTCGCGTCGGCGAAGCGCATGACCAATGCGCCGTCGACAGTCCGATCGATCACGATGGCATCGTCCGCATGGGTCGTTTCCGTGCGATACCACGGAGTCGCACTTGGCGCCGTCGCGCGCGTCCGAAGCCGCAAGGTGAGATCGGCATCGCCTGCCTCGGCAGGTTGCACGCCGGAAAGCTCGCAATCGGATGCGAGCAGTCGGCGGTGCAATGTGTAATGGAACAACCGCGACATCGTCGCGGAGATCAGACCATGACGGAGACGAACCGCGCCACGTCCTCCACCACCGCCGGCTCGCGCAGGATGCGCCGATGGCCGAGTCCTTCCGTGGTCACGAGCTTCGCGCCGGGCCACGCTTCGGCCAGCGCCGCGCCTTCGCTCCAGTACGTGTCGCGATCTTCGCGATCGTGCACGACCAGCAGCGGCGTCGTCATCGTGCGTGCGGTCTCGGCGAGCGAGTAGTCGCTCCACTTGCGCGCGAACCGTTCCTCGATCCGCGTCTGCATCGCCTGGATGGTGGCGTCGTCGAGGCCGAGGATGTCACCGAAGCGCGCGGTGTAGTCGACCGGATTGAGCGGCGGCGCGAGGAACGCCAGACGATTCATGGCCAGTCCGTCGCGCAACGCGAGCGTCGCGGCGGCGCAGCCAAGCGAGTGTGCGATGACGGCGTGCGGCTGGCCGGCGGCGTCTGCGACGGCGCGAATGGCCCATGCGAAGTGCGGCAGAGACGAGCGCGAGCCGGGTGAGGCGCCGTGGCCGGGCGCGTCGAACGTGACGACGCGGAAGCCGCGCTCCACGAGCGGCGCGACGAACGGCGTGAGCTGCGAGCCGCGTCCTTCCCATCCGTGCGCGAGGATGATGGACGGACCGACGTCGCCGCCGAAGCGCCATGCGCGCACTTCACTCGCGCCGCCGAGGCGGACCGTGAACGGCGTGCCGTGCGCGAGGATCTCGCGCTCGCGAGGCGGCGCGGGAAAGCGGCGCGGCGTCATGAAGAGATCGGCGGCGACGCGCGATGCGACTTTCGGTGCGGTCGCGGAGAGGAGGCGAAGCGCACCGCGCATGACGGTGAGGGTGAGGGGACGGGCGACGTCGGTGGGAGTTGCGGCAGCGGGTCGCGGCATCGGGATCCTCCTGTGTGGCTGGAGAAAATAGCACGACCGTTCGTTCTGGTCCAGAGCCGTTTTAAAAACACGGCAAGGCGCGTGATTCCTTGCCGCCTGCCTCGACGCCGACCAGCACGCCGAGCGTGCGCGCGAGATCCAGCGGCGACGCGTCGACGTTTTCGTAGACGCCGCGCTTCACGCCTTTCCCCCAGAACATGAGCGGCACGCGCATGTCGCTCTCGACCGGCTGGCCATGCGTGGTGCTGTTCGAGCCCCACATCCAGATCCAGCCGGGACGCAGCGCGATGAGGACGTCGCCGGAGCGCTCCTCGCGGAAAGACGCGCGCATCAGTTGCTCGAGGCGCGACGGCCGCGCATCGTCTTCGCGCATTTCCGTGTTCGTCCACACTCCGGCTACGCCATCGAGCTCCTTGACGACGTCACGCAGCGCGCGCTTCACGCGTTCGACGTCGAGTCCGAGAGCGCGAACTCGTCGCTGGTTCAGCCACAGGCCCGGCTCTTCGAAAAAGTACACGAGCGCATGCGCAAGCGGCGCATTCGGCTCGAACTTCACACCGAGGCGACCAGCGAGCCTGCGTTCGATGGTGAGGCGCGTTGGCGGCAGATCGGACATGCGTGTCGCGCGCGGATCGGGCGTGCGGACGTCGATGCGTCCGACATCGGCATGCGGCTCGCGCAGCTTCACGATCTCCGGATTCGGCGTGACGCCGTGATCCGCGGTGATGGCGACGAGCACCTCGTTCCCGAACCTTCGTTCGAGCGCGTCGAGAAACATCGCCAGCGAACGATCGAGACGCGCGAGCGTGTCGGCGATCTCCATCGAATCGGGACCGTAGTAGTGGCCGACGTAATCGAATGGCGTGATGCCCACCGCAAGCACATCGACTGCATCGGCACGCGCGCCTAGGTTTTCGGTGGCGATGACGTGCTGCGCGAAATCGAAGATCAGATCCTGCGCGAACGGCGAATACGTGAACGCGCGCATGTTCTGCACCGGATGCGGGAAGGTGCCGCCGTAGGTGGTGTTCTTCAGCGGCCAGGCGGCGGGAGGATCGAAGGTGGTGCGCTGCAGATCGTCCGGCGGAATGTATGGAGCGGGACGCCACTGTTCGGAGGCCGGCATGTAACCGCCGACGTACGCATTGAACGAGAGCACGTTGGGGTTGGGGCGGTAATACGTCGACGACACGAAGCCCGGCAGATTGCGGTCGAACCAATACGCCGCGTCCGCGCGGCGTCCGGCCATGAAAATCGACGCGCGATCCTTCAGCGCCAGTGCGATGACGCGCGATTGCGGGAAGCGCGCCTTGAGGCGATCGCCGAACGAGTCGCCGAGCAGATTCGCCGGCGACATGCCGACCGTTTTTCCCGCGGTGACCTGCACGCGATCGTCGTATGTGCAGTAGCGCGGCGTTCCGCCGTGCGTCCACCACGGTTGCAAAGGCGACTCCTTGCGTGCCTCGAGATCCGGTGCGACATAGGGCGTGATGTCGTCGAAATACCAGCGCCACTGCGCTTCATCGAACGGCGTGTCACGCTCGAACCAACTGTTGCCGACGATGCCGCTGTCCTTCGGCAGGAGGCCCGTGCCGATCGATGCGTGACCGGGACCGGTGAAGGTGACGCTGTAGCGATAGCGCGCGCTCGGAAAGACCGCGCCTTCATTTCTGAATCGATGAAATCCTCGTGTGGTCAACCACGGCGCGAAGCGATCGACGTAATCGAAGCGGAGCTGATCGACCGAGATGATCACGATGAGACGCGGCGCTTCGGCAGCGCCTGCGGCGAGCGAAACGATCAGCGCGAGCAGCAGGACCCAGCGGCGGAGCATCACTCGTCGCGTAACGTGTCGAGCTTCCTCTGCATCTGTTCGCACGGTGACCCGCTGCCTGCTACGGCGCGCTCCCACGAGCCGTACATCGGATTGGGAACGATGAAGAACACTTCACCCCACCAGTTGCGCACGCTGTCGACGATCTTGTTGCGCTCTTCGAGCGTCTTGCCGGATGCCGGTGCGAAGTCGTTGAGATCGTCGCCGATGACCAGCAGGATGCGATGCGTCGATGCGACGTGTTTCCGTCGGTGGGTCTTGTCGCTCGTGTTGAAGCCGAGGTTTCCCTGCATCAGCAGCGTGTCGATCTTCGGATCCAGCGGGAAGCCGAGTTGCTCCAGATTCCTGCGCGTACCTGGTTCTTCGTCAGCATCGCGGTTGGTGATGTAGAACGGCGTGACGCCGCGTTTCATCGCGTAATCGAGGAACTCCCTTGCTCCCGGAATCGCGAGCGCCGCGCCTTCCGCAGTCCATTGTTTCCAGAGCTTCGAGTCGTACGTCTTGTGCGCGCGGATCGCGCGCGCTTCGAACGCGCTGTTGTCGAGCACTGTTTCGTCGAGGTCGAGGATGACCGCGGGCGGCTGCGTCGGATCGTTCTGCGTTTCCTCGAGCGCACCTTGAGCGAACAGGTTACCGAGGGCAGCGTCGAGGCCGCGGCTCGCGGTGGCGAAGACCTGGGTGGCGGCCGCGCGATACTCGGCGGAGGTCTGCACCCAGAGCGTGGCGTTCAGCAGCGACAGGCCGGGATCGCACGGTGCGGCCGTGGATGCACCAACCGGTGCAGGCGTCGCGGCCACTGCTGCTGCTGGCGCGGGTGCGGGAGCCGGCATCGGAGTCGGAGTGGTCGCGCACGCGAAGACCGCGAATGCGAGGAAGACCGGAAGCAAACGTTTCATCGGATCGTCTCCTGAAAACAAAACGGCCACCCGTTGCCGGGTGGCCGTTCGTTTACCACGATTCGATGCGGGATTAGAAGCTGACGCGCACTCCGAGGCGACCCTGCCAGCGCGACGCGAGGTTCGCGGTGGAGAATTGGTTGCCCGGGGTGAGGCGGCCGTTGGCTGCTTCGCGATAGACCGGGAGACCGGTAGTCGGATCCTGACCGTTGTACGCCACCGGCACGTACGTGTTGTTGAGCACGAACTTCTGCACGCCGGCCTCTTCGTCGAAGAGGTTGGCCAGGTTCAGGATGTCGGCCTGCACGGAAACGCGCGTGCCGAACATCTGCGGCAGACCGATCTCGTAGTGGAAGTCGAGGCGGCGGGTCCACGGCTGGCGGAGCGAGTTGCGCTCGGGCGCCTCGCCCGAATTCGGATCGAATCCAACGGACCGCAGGAAGTTCGAGAACAGTCCCTTGTCGATCGGCGCGACGTTCGTCGCGCTGGCGCCGGTCGTACGGCACGGTCCGGCCGCGGTCGGCGCACCACTCGCGTTCGCCGGGCAGAGGATGAGGTCCGTCGGGATGAACAGCAGGTCGTTGTTCTGCGAGCCGTCGCGGTTCGGGTCGCCGTTCATGAGCAGCGAGTACGGCTGGCCGGCCTGCGCGACGTAGAAGAGCCCGAAGCCGTGCGTCACGGGACCGGTGGCGATGTTGTACGTCGCGGCGATGTTGAAGCGGTCTTCGACCTGGAACGACGAGGTCGTCACTTCCGGATTGAAGATGTCGCCGTCGCGGGTGATGAAGCCGAACTGCCAGTTCGAGCTGGCCGTGCTGGATGTGCCTTCACCGATCGACTCGGCATTCTGATGCGCATACGAACCGCTCAGCGTCAACGCGCCCCAGCGCTTCTCGAGCTGCAGAGTCTCGGTGATCTCTTCGCCTTCCTGCGTGTTCGTGAGGAAGTACGCGTTGCCGATGGCGGTGCTGACGTTCGCATAGGTCTTGCGGCCGTCGAGCGGGCTCACGCCGACTTCGCGCTTGTTCACGTTCTGGTAGTACACGTCCTGCTGCGTCTGGGAGTAGAGCACTTCGACGCTGCCGCGGACCCCGAAGAAGAGCTCGCGGTCATAGCCGAGCGTGGCGCGCAGAACGCGCGGGAACTGGAAGTCGGGATCGGAGAGCGAGATGTCCGGCACCGCGCCCGAACCGAGGTTGCGGGGCTGTGCGTTCGGATCGGGGTTGAACGCCGGGAGGCAGGCGGCGGTGGTGCAGCCGAGCGAAACCTGCTCGACGCCGGTGCCGCCGTAGTTGTTCGAGATCCACACGAACGGCGTGCGGCCCTGGAAGACGCCGATACCGCCGCGGAGTTGCTGAGTGCCGGCGCCGCCGATGTCCCAGTTGAAGCCGAGACGCGGCTCCCAGGTGATCGACTCGCTCGGGATGTCCGAGGTGTCGAAGCCGATGGCGGTCTGGACGAGCGGGTTGAACGACGGCCTGGTGGCGAAGTGCGGCTTGTCGGCGCGCAGGCCGAACGTGAGCGTCACGTCCGGGCGCATGCGCCACTGGTCGCTCGCGTAGAAGCTGTACTGCGCGGCTTCGAACGCGGTGGCGCGGCGCGGATCCGAACCGGTGGCGAAACCGATGCGGTAGATGTCCGGCGTGCCTGCCTGGAACGCGGCCAGGTTCGCGAAGTGGTAGTAGCCGTAGAAGTCGGAGATGAAGAGGTTGGCGAACTCGAACAGCTCGTTGTGCGTGCCGACCACGAAGTTATGGTTGCCCCACACATACGTGAAGTCGTCGGTGATCTCGAGGATGGTCTGGTCGAGCGCGTTCGCGCCCGAGAACCGCTCGATGCCGGCCTGAATCGTGCCGCTGCGCTCACCGCCGCCGATTTCGACGGTGGGGAAGAGCACGGGAGTGGAACGCTGCTCTTTGATGGTCTGGTAACCGATGCGGCCTTCGTTGAACGCGTTCGCGCTGAAGACCGTGTTGAGCTGAGCGACCGTGGAGTTGGTCTCGCTCGGGAAGTTGTAGATGTTGGTCGGGTAGTAGAAGCGGGTGTTGTTCCGGGTGAAGCTCGACGGCGTGTTGTCGTTCACGGCGTCGACGTAGTTGTGGCGCAGCGTGAGGTTGTTCGACGAGCCGATGTTGGCGTCGAGGCGTCCGAAGAACAGCTTGCTCTCGGTGGCGAAGGCGAGATCGCCGAGGCCGCCGACGTCGAGGCCGTACCTGGTCTGGAGCTCCTCTGCGAGCTGGAATCCGAGCGTGTTGCCGAAGACGCCGGGGAAGGCATTCGAGTCCTGCAGGCGCGCCAGACGGATCTCCTCGCATTCAGCGGCGTTCGCGCACGCGCGCGTGCCGTTCGGCTCGGAGCGGTCGTTCGTTTCACCGCTGACGAAGAAGAACAGTTTGTCGCGGATGATGCGGCCGCCGAGGCGTCCGCCGTACTGCTTCTGTTCGAACTCGCCGAGGACCGGGAGGCCGGGTCCTTCGCCGACGAACGACGGGTCGCGCTGCGTGCCGAAGAGCGAGCCTTCGAAGTCGTTCGTTCCGGAGCGAGTGACGGCGTTCACGCCGCCGCCGGTGAATCCGCTCTGCCGGACGTCATACGGCGAGATGAGGAGCTGCAGCTGCTCGATGGCGTCGAGCGAGATCGGCTGCGTGCCCGCGCCGCCGCCCGGGGTGCCGGATGCAGACAGACCGAACAGGTCGTTGTTCACCGCGCCGTCGATCTGGATGTTGTTGTAGCGGTTGTTGCGGCCCGCGACGAACATGAACGTACCGTCGCCGGTGAGGCTGGTGTTGAAGTAGGGATTCGTGCGCGCGAAGTCCTGGATCTGCCGGTTGACCGTCGGGAGCTGCTCGATCTGGTCTTCGGAGACCGCCGACGACGAGCCGGTGCGGTTCGGGTTGATGACGTCGTCGGCGACGGCCGTGACGGTGATGGCCTCGCTCACGGTGCTGAGCTGCATGTTCACCGGCACTTCGGCCGTGGCACCGAGCGCGATGCTCACGCCGGTCGCTTCAAACGGACGAAACCCTTCGAGGTTCGCGGTGATGCGGTATGGACCGCCGACGCGAACGTTCGGAATGGTGAAGCGGCCATTCGCGCCGCTGACCGTGTCGTAGCGCGTGCCGGTCGGCACGTGTACGGCTTCAATGGTCACGCCGGGCAGCGCCTCGCCGGACGCGGACACCGTACCGGAGATGTTGCCCGTCGTGGTTTGCGCCAGCGTCATCGGCGCGAAGGCCAATGACGCGATGGCGATCAACAACAACGATCGCTGGAAAATACGCATGAATCCTCCTGATGTGCTGAAAGCGAAGATGGGCACGCGCCTGCGACGGCGCGCTTTTGTGCTGACTGATTTTGGTCCGACAGTTTAGATCAGACCGAGACGAACAGGTAAAGAACGTGGCAAAAAGTTGACCGCCTCAGAAACTCTTGAGGAATGCTTCGTTCGACGGAAACTTCTGCAGACGCTCGAGCAGCATCTTCATCGCGGTCAGCGGATCCGTACCCGCAAGCGCGCGCCGCAGCGTGATCACCTTGGTGAGAATCGGCGGCGGTAACAGTTTTTCTTCCTTGCGCGTGCCGGTCTGGCCGATGTTCATGGCCGGGAAGATGCGCCGCTCGAAAAGGCCGCGGTCGAGCACGATCTCGGTGTTGCCCGTTCCCTTGAACTCCTGGAAGATCACTTCGTCCATGCGCGAGCCGGTATCGACGAGCGCGGTGGCGATGATGGTCAGCGAGCCCCAGTCTTCCGCGTTGCGCGCGGCGCCGAAGAAGCGGCGCGGCTTCTCCATGGTGCGCGCGTCGATACCACCCGAAAGGATCTTGCCCGAGCCGCGCTGCTCGTTGTTGTACGCGCGCGACATGCGCGTGATCGAGTCGCACAGGATCACGACGTCCTTTTTCGTTTCGACGAGACGGCGCGCGCGCTCGAGGATGATCTCGGCGAGATGGATGTGGCTGTCGGCGGTCTCGTCGGAGCTCGACGCGACCACTTCGCCTTTCTCCACCGACCGCCGGAAGTCCGTGACTTCTTCGGGCCGCTCATCGACGAGCAGCACGAACAGGATCACGTCGGGATGATTGAGGTTGATGCCGTGCGCGATGTCTTTGAGGAGCGTCGTCTTGCCCGCTTTCGGCGGAGCGACGATGAGGCAGCGCTGTCCTTTGCCGATCGGTGCGAGCAGATCGAGCACGCGCGTGGTCAGGCGCTCGGGCTCGGTCTCGAGCTTGAACACCTCGTTCGGGTCGATGGAGATGAGCTCGGAAAACGGCCGGCGCGACTCGCGGTACTCCTCGAGCGGCAACCCTTCCACGGTTTCCAGTCCGACGAACTCGAGACCGTTGCCGGTGCGGCGCGCGGAACCGGTGAGCGCGAGACCGGCCTGCAGGTGAAGGCGCTCGACGAAGTTGCGCGGAACGATGGGATCGCCCTGCTGCTGCATGTAGCCGTTGTTCGGATCGAGCAGGATGCCGGTGCCGTTCGGCTTGACGAAGAGAATGCCGGCGACCGGGACGAGTTCGCCCGGCGCGACATCGATCGGAGCGGAGCTGCTGCCGTTCTCCTGACGCATCGGCCGATCGCCGCCGTCGCGGCCACGGCCGCGGCGCGAGCGTCGCCGCCGGCGTCCGGCTCCTCCTCCGTCTCCGCCATTTCCGGCGAATTGCGGCTGAGCTTCGTTTCCTGGTGACGGTCCGTTGCCGTTGCTCACCGGTTGTCCCGGGGCATCGGCACCGTCCGTGCGGCGTCTGCGGCGACGCCGCTTACGCGGAGTGCGATTGTCTGGTGTCATCTGAACTCGAAATTATTCGATCAACTTCTTTACTGAGCTTTTCACCTGTCCCGGGAGCCGACGACGTGATGGCGGAGGAGCAAGTCTCAACGCCGCGCGGGATGCCTGACGCTAGTGTCGTCGCGCAAGGTGCAGCGGCAGTATGGGGAAGTGTTTTTTGAAAATCAAGCGCGGTGCGTTACAGCTTCCGCTTTCTCGATTGCATCACTCTGTGCCAGAATTGCCGCCTCAACCCCCAACTCATGGGCCCTCACGTACATGTCTGAAAACATTCTCGTTGTCGAGTACGAGCCTCGTTACACCGACCGCGTCCGTCAGGCGCTGGTGGGACAGCCGTTCATTCCTACCTTTGCCAAAGACGGCGAGGAAGCGATCCGCGCCCTGGAAGGCGAGCACCCGCGCCTCATCGTGCTCTCTTCGGTCGTGCCGAAGGTCAGCACGACGGAGCTCATTCGCGCGATCCGCGGACGCAAGCCGCTGCAGGAGACGCCGATCCTGCTCACGGTCTCCGGCTATAACGGGAAGAGTCCGAAAGCAGACGCGCAACGCGTCGGCGCTTCCGACATCCTCCCCAAGCCGTACTCCGAAACCGAATTCCTCGGCAAGGTGCAACAGATGCTCGGCATTCGCGGCGACATCTCCGCGAACGGCGCGCAACTCACTTCGAACGAGATCTTCGGCGACCTCGTCGACGACGACAAACCGGCGCGGCGCATGTCCACGTCGAAAGCGACCGGCGACGTCGACAAGATGCTCGCCGACACGCTGTCCGGCATGATGCCGCAGCGCAGGAAGGACACGTCGTCCATTCCGACACAATCGGGCGCCCAGGCAGTTCCGACGCCGGCGCCTGCCGCACCGCAAACCGTATCGGGTCCGCAAACGAAGCCGCGCACAGGCGAGTCGGACCTCGACAAGATGTTGCACGACACGTTGTCGGGTCTCGAGAAGAACGCGCGCAAGAATACGAGCAGCGGCGCCCAGGCCCGTCCCGCCGCGGCGCCGACGATCGCCGGCAACACCGCCACGCCCGCACCCGCATCGTCTCCATCGGCGCAGGATCCACGCTTCAACACCGAGCGCATGAAGGCGTACGTTCCCGACCGCGTGCCGGTCGCGCAGCCGGTGTTCACTCCGGAGCCGGTCGCGCGCGTCGAAGAAGAGGAAGTCGTCGACGGCACGAAGTTCGGCCAGTACGTCCTGGTCGAAAAAATCGCCACGGGCGGGATGGCCGAGGTCTGGAAGGCGCGCATGCGCGGCGTGGAGGGATTTCAGAAGATCGTCGCGATCAAGAAGATCCTTCCGCATCTTTCGGACAATCAGGACTTCATCGAGATGTTCGTCGATGAGGCCAAGCTCGCCGCGCAGCTCAACCACAACAACATCATCCACATCTACGACCTCGGCAAGATCCAGAGCTCCTACTACATCGCGATGGAGTACATCGATGGCTGGGATCTGAAAGCCATCCTCCGCCGCGGTCAGGAGCGCGATCATCCGATGTCGGTCGAGCTGGCGCTGTTCATCGCGTCGAAGCTCGCGTCGGCGCTCGACTACGCGCATCGCAAGAAGGATTTCGAAGAGAAAGAGATGGGCCTCGTTCATCGCGACGTCTCGCCGCAGAACGTGCTCGTCTCGCAGGAAGGCGACATCAAGCTGTGCGACTTCGGCATCGCCAAGGCTGCGTCGAAGGCCTCGCACACGCAGGCCGGCGCGCTGAAAGGCAAGCTGCAGTACATGTCGCCCGAGCAGGCGTGGGGCCGTCACATCGATCGCCGCTCCGACATCTTCGCGCTCGCGACGGTGCTCTTCGAGATGCTCACCAATCGCAAGCTGTTCACGGGCGACAACGAGCTCTCGATCCTCGAGCAGGTGCGCGAGGCGCGCGTGCAGCCGCCGTCGCTGTACAACGATGAAGTGACGCCCGAGGTCGACAAGATCGTCATCAAGGCGCTGCAGAAGGACCCGACCAGTCGTTATCAGACCGCCGGCGAAATGGCGCGCGACATCGACGCGGTGCTCTACAGCTTCCGCCCGACGCCGACCAGCGCGGATCTCGCGATCTACATGCATCGTCTCTCCAGTCCGGATGCGGTGATGGAAGAGCCCGCACCTGCACCGGCGCCTGCTCCGGAAGGTGTGCCGACGCTCATCGCGCCGCTGCCCGTGGCGGCTCCGCTGCCTGCTGCGAAAGTTGCGGCGGCGCCAATCGTTGCGGCAGCAGCCGCGGCGCCCGCGGTCGTCGCGGCACATGCGCCGGCCGAAGAATTCGGCGCATATGGTGGCGTGCCGGAGCCGATCAAACGCAAGTCGGCCGCACCTCTCATCGGCGGCATCGCCGCGTTCGTGCTCGTCGGAGCAGGCGTCGCGTATTTCGTGATGAACAAATCGGATGCTCCGGCCGCGCCGGTGGCGACGAACACGATCGCAGCCGCATCGACGACAGGCGCGGGCGCAGTTCCTGCCGCGCCGGCTCCACTCACCACGACCACCACGACGGGCACAGTCGCAACGACGACGACTGCCATCGATCCGAACGCGGTCACCGCGGAAGTGCAGCGGCGCATGGCCGCCGAGCGCGCGCGTCTCGAAGCGCTCGCGCGTCAACAGCAGGCCGCCGCGACGCAGACCGCCGCTCCGGTCCGTCCGATCCCGGCGCCGGTGCAGCAGCCGGTGCAGACCGCGCAAGCGCCGGCGCCGGCTCCGGTCGTGGAAGCGCCGCGTCCCACTCCGCCGCCCGTCACCGCCACGCAGGCGCCGGAGCCCGTCGCCGAAACGCGTCCGGCACCTGCGCCCGCGCAACCGCAACGCGCGCGTGAAGGCGATCTCGTCGCCGCGGGCACGGAAGGACTGACCGCGCCGAAGCTGCTTCGCCGCGGCACCGTTCCGTATCCGCCGATGGCGCGCATGCAGAAAGTCGAAGGTGTGGTCATCACCAGCGTGCTCGTTTCGGAGACCGGACAGGTCGTCGAAGTGCGCGTGCTGCGCGGCATCTCGCGCGCGGTTGGATTGAACGAGGCCGCGCAACAGGCCATGCGGCGCTCCACGTTCCAGCCCGCCATGAAAGACGGCGTGCGCGTGAGGTCGTGGGTCACGGTCCCGGTGGACTTCAAGCTATGATTCGTCGATTCGAATTGGAGGGATATTCATGGCGGTTCTGACCGACCAGCAGCGCAAGTTTTACGAGACCACGCTTCAGGTGACGAAGCAGGAGATCAGTGACCTCAAGGATCAGATCGAGGAGGAGCTGGCGAAAGTGAAGGACCGGATCGCCGAGCTGCAGTCCGCGATCAACGCCTCAAAGCAGATGTACGCCGCCGCCTGCAACCGCCTCGGCATCACGAACGAAATGGATGACGAGGACGGCGGCGAAGGTTGACGCTCTCGCTTCTGATGCGCACAAAGCCGCGGCCACGAGCCGCGGTTTTTGTTTCTGTTCTCGCCGCGTTCGCGTGCCGCGAAGCGCCGAAAGCCACGGTCACCGATGGCCTCGGCCGCGCGGTCGTCCTGCCATCGCGTGTCGAGCGCGTGGTGACACTTGCGCCGAATGTCACGGAGATGATCTTCGAGTCAGGCGCGGGCGCGAAGATCGTCGGCACTGACGATTACTCGAATTTTCCCGACGCCGCGCGCAAGCTGCCGAAGGTGGGCGGCATGCAGCCGAACGTGGAGAAGATCGCGGCGCTGCGGCCCGATCTCGTCATCGCGTCATCCGAAGGAAATCATCCGGCGCTAGCGCCCGCGCTGGCCGCGGCGGGCATTCCGTTGTACGTGGTGCGCACCGATCGTCTGCATGAGATCGCGCCGGCGATGACCACTGTTGGCGAGATGCTCGACGCGCCACGAACGAAAGACGCTGTGCGCAAGCTCGAACGCGACATCGCCGCGCAACGCCGCAGACGCGCAAAAAAAATGCGCGTGATGTTCGCGGTGTGGGTCGATCCGTTGTACGTCGGCGGACGAGAGACATTCACCGATGACGTGCTGAAGCTGGCAGGCGCGGAGAACGCGGTCGCGGTTACGGGTTGGCCGCAGTACTCGCTCGAGTCGTTGCTCGCGTCGCCGCCCGACTTGATCGTCTATCCGCGCGGTGCCGTCACACCGCAACAGATCGCAGCGCTGCAAAAGCGCGTTCCGGAACTGCGTGCGCCGATCGTGGCCGTCGATGAAGACATCTTTCAGCGTCCCGGTCCGCGTGTGCCGGAGGCAGCGCGCGCGCTGAATGACATACTCGACCGGTGGGAAAGATGAAGGATGAAGACGGAAGGATGAATGCTTCGAGGACTTCATCCCTCATCCTTCAGCCTTCAGCCTTGCTCCTCGTCGCGCTGCTCATGAGCATTACCGTCGCCATCTCCTTCGGCGCGGTCTCCCTCGACGATCCCGCCGCGCGCACCATCCTGCTGCGCTTGCGTCTGCCGCGCGTGCTGCTCGCCGCCGCGATCGGCGCGACGCTCGCCGTGGCCGGAGTCACGTTTCAAACGCTGCTCCGCAATCCGTTGGCCGACCCGTTCATCCTCGGCGTTTCCGGTGGCGCGGCAGCAGGCGCCGCGATCGCCACCGCGTTGCGTCTCGCACGTTTCCCCGGCGTCGTTCCGTTCGTCGCATTTGTCGGCGCGTGCATCGCAACCGCCGCGGTCTTTCTGCTCGCGCGTCGCCGCGATCACACCGATCCGACGCGCCTGTTGCTTTCGGGACTGGTGCTGAATGCCTTCTTCTCGGCGGTGATCCTGATCGCATTCTCGATGTCGCGCGCGGCCGATCTCGCCGGGGCGCTGCGATGGATGATGGGCAACATTTCCGCCGCGACGTGGACGAACGTGATCGTCGTATCGGTGCCGTTCGTCATCGCGATGGCCGTGCTCGCATTTGTCGCGAACGATCTTCGCCTCCTTACATTCGGTGAAGAGGACGCGAAAGCGCGCGGCGTCGACGTCGAGCGCGTGAAGCTCATCGGCTTCGGCGTCGCGTCGATCATCACCGGCGCGGCCGTCGCGGTCAGCGGCATCATCGGCTTCGTCGGCCTGCTCGTGCCGCATCTCATCCGCCTGATGTGGCGCCGCGATTTCCGCTATCTGCTGCCGTTGTGCGCGATCGGCGGCGCGATCCTCGTCGTCGGTGCCGATCTCCTCTCCCGCACGCTCATCACCAGCGTCGAGCTTCCCCTCGGCGCCTTCACCGCGATCCTCGGCGTCCCGTTCTTTCTCTCATTGTTGCGGAGGGAACGCTGATGCTCGACGTGCGCAATGTGTCGTACGCGTACGCCGACGTCGGTGCGGTGCGTGATGTGAGCGTGCAGATCGGCGAGCGGCAACTCGTCGCGCTCACCGGCCCGAACGGCTCCGGCAAATCGACGCTGCTGAAGCTCATCGCGCGCGTGTACACGCCGCATGCGGGCGAGATCGCGTTCGAGCAGAAGCCGCTCATGCAATGGCCGGCGAAAGAGTACGCACGCCGCGTGGGCTATCTGCCGCAGGATCCCGATCCCGGATTTCCGATGCGCGCCATCGACGTGGTCGTTTCCGGCCGCGCTCCGTATCTCGGCCGCTTCGCGTGGGAGACGGATCGCGATTGGGAAGAAGCATCGCGGGCTCTCTCCGTATGTGATGCCGCGCATCTCGCCGATCGCTATCTCGATGAAATGAGCGGTGGCGAAAGGAAGCGCGTGTTTCTCGCGCGCGTGCTGGCGGGCACCCCGCGTTTGATCGTGCTCGACGAGCCGCTGGCCGCGCTCGACCTGTCGCACGTGCAGCAGTTCTCGCGCTTGCTGCGCGACGTGGTCGATCGCACCGGCTGCACGGTCATCTTCGCGGCGCACGATCTGAACTGGGCTGCTGCGTATAGCGATCGCATGCTCGTGATGCAGACGGGCGCGCTGGCGCTCGACGCGACGCCGGCGGAGGTCATGACGCCTGAGGTGATGTCGCAGTTGTTCGAGTTCAAGGCGACAACGGTGCTGTCTGATCGGCGAGCGTGGGTGGTGCCGACGGTTTGACGAGCGCCAGTCCCGCGGCCACCAGCCCGAGGAAGAAGCACGTGATCCAGAGCGCGGCGGGGTTGCGCTCGTAGATCACCATTCCCATCGACGGGCCGAGAATCATGCCGAACGACCAGGTCGAGTGCCAGATGCCCATGTAGCGGCCGCGGTAGCGCTCGGGAGCGATCGTCGTGACGAACGCGCCTGTGACCGGCGCATACGTCATTTCGCCGAGCGTCCAGATCACCACCGTGAATGCGAGGAATGGGACCCCGTTCGCGAGACCAGTCATGGCTACACCGAGCCCGGTCAATCCGTAGCCGAGCGCGATCAGCGGCTGCGGCGGGAGACGCTGCGTCCACGCGGTGATCAGCAATTCGAGCAGAACGATCAGCGCGCCGTTGATCGAAAGCAGCAGGCCGTAGGTCGACGGGGAGTACCCGAGTTTGGCGATGTGCAGCGGAAACGTCGAGTGCAACTGAAACTCGATCCAGGTCATGCACATCGTCGCCGCGAGGAAGTACGTGAACCTGCGATCACTGAATGCGACGCGCAGACCTTCCGCTGCTTTCTCTTCTTTGCCGGACGAGCGCAATCCGTGCGGCAGCGCGACCAGAGCGACGATGCCGAAGAGAAATGATGTGATCGCGTCGCCCGCGAAGACATAGAAGAAGGAGCGGTTCGCGAGAAAGCCGGCCGTTGCCGGTCCGACCGCGAAGCCGAGATTGATCGCGAAGCGATACATGCCGAAGGCGGCCACACGTTGCTCGGGCGTGACCAGATCGCCCAGCAGTGCTGCGGCCGCGGGACGATAGAGCTCACCGACCAGGCCGACGACGAACGCGAGCGTGAGCAGCAGCGGCAGTGTGTGCACCTGCGACAGCGCCAGCATCGAGCCGGCCGAGCCGAACATCGACAGCGCGATGGTGTGGCGGCGGCCGATGCGGTCGGCGAGGTGTCCGCCGAGCATCGAGGCGCAGATGTGTCCCGCGCCGTACGAGCTCACCGCGAGACCTGCTTCGGTCGGCGTGAAGCCTTCGCGCGTCATGTAGATCGCCAGAAACGGCATCACGAATGTGCCGAAGCGATTGATGAAGGTGCCGCCGAAGAGGATCCAGACAGGCTTCGGAAGCGCGCGAAGGTTGTCGCGCAGGATGCGCAGGTTTTCGAGCAGCCGCTTCAATTCACGATGTCCTCGCGGCGCTCCAGGAATTTTGCCACGAGCTCGCGATCGAATTGCGAGCCCGCGCCCTGTCGCAGACGCCGCGCGGCTTCATCGGGACTGACGGTGGTCTGATACGACTGCCGCGCTGTCATCGCCACCCACGCGTCCGCGATCTGCAGCACGCGCGCGGCGATCGGGATTTGCTGTCCGGCCATGCGACTCGGATAGCCCTTGCCGTCGACGCGCTCGTGATGGCGGAGCACGGCCTGTGCGACGTCGGCGCCGAGGAGCGGCTCGACGAGCGCGGCGCCGACGAGTGGATGTTCGGCCAGTCCGCGTTTCTCTTCGGGATTCAGATCGAGGCGCGTGTACAGGCGGTTGTAATCGAGCAGACGCAGACCGACGTCGTGCACGAGCGCCGCAAGGCGCACCGTTTCGACCGTCGTCGGCGGCAACGCGAGCACTTGCGCGAATCGTTGCGCGACCGATGCGACCTGCCGGCTGTGTCCCGCCAGCTCCGGATATTTTTGAAAGTCGGGCTCGAGCAGCATCTCGGCCATGGCCTGCCGCTCGTTGCGTCCCGGCCCCGACGCAATCGTCGCTTCCATCGATTGCTCAAGTTGCCGCAGAAACATCTGCAGCGCGCGCTCGGCATCGGCGCGCGGTGGTTTCTCGAACGCGACGGTGAGCACGAGTCCTTCGAACACCTGCGCGCTCACCGGCGAGCTCACGATCGACACGATCGCTTCCGCGCTGACCGGCACGACCTGCGATCCGAACGGATAGATGAGCTGCACTTTCGTCGACGGGATGTACGCTGATTCTGTTGCCGCAGCCAGTCCTGCAGATGAATCTTGAGCAGCTCGAGCGCATCGTCGGTGACGTTGGCGATGCTGACGATCGCCTGCGGATTGCCGATGTGGCCGACCGCGCTGAAGCTCGCCAGCACGGCGCCCGGAATCGCCAGTGCCGCCGGCAGGAGCAGGCGGACGATTTCGAGATCACTTTCACCGAGCGTCCGCTTGCCGCCCTGCGGCGCGAGCTGGCGTTTGCTCATGATGCTGCGCGCCGCTTCGATCGTCTTCAGTGATTCAGGAGAGAGCACCGGTCCCTGCGCTGCTTTCGCCGGCGAGGCGGGGTTCGGAACCGCGATGAGCGGCGCCGACAACAGCGTCGATTTACGCTGCGCCTCTTCGACGAGCGGAATGCCGCCGAGGCCGTACAGCCGGTGCGATGCGAGCACGTTCAGGATTTCTTCCGCGATCGCGTTTGCGGCGTGCACATCGACCGGCTCGAACGGCTTCTTGCCGGCCTTGTCGCGCATGTCGATGAAGCCGACCATCCGTCCGCGCGAGAAAAATGGCGCGACGAGCATGCGATCGTTGCCCTGCTTGAACAGCATGTCGGCGAGGCGTTGATCGGCGGCGAGACCGTTCACGTAGAACGGTCCGCGTTTGACGGCCAGGCGATCGACGAGATCGTCGTTCGCGGAGACTGTTTTGCGGTCCGCGGGGTTGTACTGATAGCTCGTGACGATCTCGTACTTTTTCTCGTTGAGATCGTGCGACGCGGAGAGATAGAGCGCCGCCTTCGTGGCGTGCACGTGCTCGACGCAGCCGTACAGGATCTGCTTGAGCGCGTTCTCGATCGACTTCACTTCCGCGAGCATCGCCCGCAATTCTACGTGGCTCTAGAGGAATTCGAACCGCACGCGCAGCCGGGCATGGCCGAGGAAAGCGCCGGCGACGGCGCCGGTGGTGTTCCAGATGACGTCGTTGACGTCGGCCACGCGCGACGGCAGGAAATACTGCCATCCCTCGATGCAGAGAGAGAAGGAGAAGCCGAGCAGGATGGTGAGCACGTATGTCTGCAGCGTCGGCCGGTCGACGGTGTAGAGCGTGATGAACGTGAAGAAGCCCCACGGCAGGAAGAGCAGGACGTTGGCGATCATCGGTACCACCAGGACCGCGAGGATGTGCGTCGAGATCGGCCGAACCGCCAGCCGCTTCGCGAGATAGCGGATGTCATCGAACGGAATGGGATCGAGGTTCGAGTAGCTGCGGCCGGACATCCACACCGTGATCGCGACGATGGCCACCGTCGCGAGGAGGAGCATCAGGATCGTGTACGGTTTGCGGATGGTGACTTCGCGCATGGATGGAGCGCCGGCGTCCCGCGCCGGCTGATGTGGCAGGCCCTGCGAATCAGCCGGCGCGGGATACCGGCGCTCCATCAGCTCCCCGGTAACGGCGTGTTGTAATAGAACACCGCCGTCACGCGCTCGTTCGCGTTCGGGAAATCCGCGGGGAGCGGCTGCAGCGGAGACGAGAGCTCGATCGCCTTGCGCGCCGCGAAATCGTACGGCGGATGGCCGGAGGTCTTCATGATCATGACCTCGGTGATCCGTCCGTCGCGTTGAATCGTGAAGCGGATGGTCACCACGCCGCCGATGCCGGTGCGGATCAGTTGCGGCATGTTCGCGTACCAGTTCACGCGGATGCGGCTCACCATCGACTGCGCGTACGGACCCCAGTCGTACCACGACGTCTCGAATGAGATCGGTCCCTGTTCCGCGAGGCCGCGCTCGCCGCCGCTGCTGCCGCCGACCTCCGGAGCATCGCCGCCGCCGATGGGTCCCTTCACCTGCCGAATGGCGGAGCGCCAGTCGATCGGTGCGGAAGCCGCTGTTGCGTTCGGCGCGGTCGACTGGCGATAGACGAACGTGTCGTTGCTGATGTTCGTCGGCTGCGACGCGGACGCAACGGTCTGTCCCGAGTGCGCGGGACTGCCCTGTTGCGGCTGCCGCGCGGCCTGCGCCTGTTGCGGCTGTCGCGCGGCCGGTTGTGACTGCGGAACGTAGAGACCACCGCCGTCGCCCGGGCGCTTCGTCGGCGTGAGGCCGGTCGGCTCGGGCATGCTCGCTTTGCGATTCGCGTCCGAAAGCGGCGCATGCAGCGGCGCTTTTTCGATCGCGGGGCCGGGCGCTTCGACGAACTCCTGCTGGTTCTGCTGCATGAGCTCGACGTAGCGCAACATGGGGCCGGCCTTCGCCACCGGCGCCGCCGACTGATACGAGCGGTACAACCAGATGATCACCGCGGTGTGGACGACGAGCGAAATGATGACGGCGAGGCTGAGGCCTCCCGCCTTCTGTTCCTCTTCGACGACGACGAGATCGATCCGTTCCTGCAAGCGATTCCTAGAAGGTCAGACGGACAACGTTTCTTCCACGTTTCGTTGGTCGTCACTTCGCAGGGCAACCACCCCCGGCCGATTCCGTACAACAGAGCGAGGTAGACTCGAACGCCATGAGTGACGCGCAGTACATTCCGCCGCCGCCACCACCGCCGACTCTGCCGCCTCCTCCGGCGGCATCGCCCGTGCCGCAGTTCGACTTCGCGAAGCCGTTCACGTACGTTTTCGACGATCCGCGGTGGTTGCAGAAGATCCTCATCGGCGGACTCTTCTATCTGGCCGGGTTCCTGATCATCGGCTGGTTCTTCATCTTCGGCTATCTCGCCCGCGTCACGCGCAACGTCATCGCCGGCGCGCAGACCCCGCTCCCCGAATGGGACGACCTCGGCTCATTCTTCAACGAAGGATTGCGCCTCTTCGGCGTGCTGCTCGTTTACATCGTCCCGATGATCGGCCTGGCCTTGATGATCATGATCCCGGCCGGCATCCTCGGCTCGATCGAGAACGAAGGGCTCAACGCGCTCGGCAGCGGCATGGCCGGATGTCTCTCCTGTCTCATCGTGCCGATCTCGATTGCAATGATGATCTTCCTTCCTGCCTCGCTGCTGTTCGCCGTGCGCGAGGAACGCTTCGGCGCGGCGTTCGAGTTCGGTCGCATCTGGGCCTTCATTCGCGCGAACGTGGGGAACTATCTGCTTGCCGTGGTGGTGTATCTCATCGCGCGTTTCCTCGGCGGCTTCGGCATCGCACTGCTCTGCGTCGGTGTGATCTTCACCGGCTTCTGGTCGTTCCTCATCACCGTTCACGCGTTCGCGCAGGTTGCGCGACTGGCGAATCATCGGACCCCGTGAAACGCGACACGAAGATCGTTCTTGGCTTCATCGCCGCGATCCCGGCCGTGATCCTCGGCGCGTCAACGCTCTGTTCGTGGGCCATCGCGCAAGGTGCGTCGATGCAGTGGCGCCTGCTCTTCCGTCTGATGTGTCACGGCCGCATCGAGCGCTCGTTCGAGCTCTTCGATGTCCCGATGCCGATCTGCGCGCGCTGCACCGGCATCTACCTCGGCCTCCTGGCCGGCATCGCCGCGTTTCGGTTGATCCCGCTGTTGCGCGAGCGCGTCATGCGCGTGGTCGCGTTCGTCGCAATCGTGCCGCTCGGACTGGACGGAGTGACGCAATTGCTGGGCTTCCGGGAAAGCGTGAATCCGCTTCGCGTGGTCACCGGCATCATCGCCGGTTTGGCCTTTGGATTGTGGATTTTGAGTGCGGTCGAGCGTCGCGATGAAGCATTGTTTACCGCTCCTTGACCTGTCATGAACGCTGGGTTACGCTCGCCGCACCAATCCAATGGCTTTCCAGGGCTCACTCAAAGAACTGCCGCTGCCCGACATCATCCAACTCGTCAGCGTGTCGGGAAAAACGGGTAAGTTCACCCTGACGAGGGACAACGACCGTGGCTTCATCTTCCTGAAGAATGGGCAGATGGTGCACGCGGTGACCGGCGATCTCATCGGGGAGGAAGCGATCTACTCGCTCGCGATCTGGAACCAGGGCGAGTTTCAGTTCAGCCCCGGGGAAGAGCCCGAGCGGCAGACCATCACCAAGTCGAACACGAACCTGCTGATGGAAGCCGCGCGACGCCTCGACGAGTGGCGTGTGCTGTCGAAGAAGATCCCGTCCGTCGATCACGTGCCGGAACTGATGGCGCGCGAGAACCGCCACGAGCAGGTCACGCTCAATCCGCACGAGTGGATCCTGATCACGAAGATCGACGGCAATCGCTCCATCGCCGAGATCGGACGGACGTTGAACATCTCTTCGTTCGACGTCGCCAAGATTCTCTACGGCATGATCACCGGTGAGCTGGTCCAGTTAAAAAAAAAAGTTGATCGCGATCCCGATCTCCAGAATGGCGAGCTAGTCGACCTCGCCGCGCGCATCCGCGCGGTGGCCGAAGAGTTCATCGGCGACAGCGCGCACAAGACCATCGAGAAGCATTTCCTCCACGCGCTCGACGGCATCATGAACGGCAACGGCAACACCGCCGTCGACACGATGGTGCTGGAATTCGAGAAGACCGCGTCGCTGCTCCGGGGCATCTCGGTGACCGAGCAGCTCCGCAATCGGATCGCGGAAGTGCGGCAACTGGCGTCGTAGGCACTCGACCCCTCATCCGCCCTTCGGGCGGATGAGGGGTGCGCGTTCTCACTCGACGCGCCCGCGCATCCGCTTCGTCTCTGCCCGTCTCTTCTTCTCTTCGATCCGTTTCTCTTTCACCGCTTTCGGCACGCGCGTCTTGCGGCGCTTTTTCTGTTCGACAAGCGACTCGCGCAGCAACTCTTCCATGCGTGCGAGCGCTCGGTCGCGGTTTTCACTCTGCGAGCGCGCCACTTGCGACGTCACGCGCAACACGCCGTCGCGATTGATGCGCGACGCGAGGCGCTCGCGCACGCGCGCTTTGCGGTCGTCGGGAAGCGGCAGCGCATCGATGTCGGCCTCGATCGTGACGCGCGTCTCCACTTTGTTCACGTTCTGGCCGCCCGGCCCGCCGCTGCGCGACGTGACGGCGCGGAGCAACTCAGCGGGAACGGTGATGCCGTCGCCGAGGTCGAGGTCTCGCATGCCGGGAGTTTAGATAGACTCGCTGCATGTGGTCCATCCAATCGGCCGGAGCGCTCGGCCGCATCGCAATGCCTCCGTACGTGCCGCCCGGTTTCTCCCTCTTCTGCACCACGCGCGATTTCGAAGGGTTCCTTTCGCCGGAGCGCGCAAAGTTGGTCACCGACGCGATCGGCAACGATGCGTCACTCGCGACGTGCAATCAGGTTCACGGGGCCGCCGTCAATCGCGTGACGCACGACGGGTCATGGCGCGAGTGCGATTCGTGCGATGCGCTCTGGTCCGACGCGAAGAACGTCGCGCTCGCCATCAAGATCGCGGACTGCCTTCCGGTCGCGCTCATCGATCCGGTGCGCAACGTGATTGCGAATGCGCACTCCGGCTGGCGTGGCGCCGTGCAGCGCATCACCGAAGCTGCAGTCGACGCGTCAAACGTCAACGCCGCCGACTCGTACGCGTACCTCGGCCCCTCGATCCGGGTCTGCTGCTTTGAGGTGGGGGAGGAAGTGGCGTCCCAGTTTGACGCCCGCTACATCGATCGCAGTCACGCGAAGCCGCATGTCGATCTCGTCACATTCACGACGGACATCCTGCGCGAGCGAGGTTTCGCTGACGCGCGCATCTCCGACTCCGGCCTCTGCACGCGCTGTGACGGTTCTGTGTTTCATTCGTATCGGCGCGACGGGAAGGGCGGCGGGCGCAACCTGCAGATCGTGGCCGCCAGGTAGAAGGCCCCTCATCCGCCGAAGGCGGATGAGGGGTGCAGCGCTTCGCTGCTCACCCCGCGGCATCCCCGTTGCAGATTCCGCGAAAGTCCGCGATGACCGAGATACCTGACGATCCCACTGTTCCTCCCGCGAAGCCTGCGCCTCCGCGCCGCAATTGGCGCAGCCGCTTGCCTCCGCGCCGCACCGTGTTCCGCGCCATCTCGTGGACCGTCGGCGCGTTCCTCGTGCTCTTCCTCGTGCTCGGCATCTGGGTCTACCGCTCGTCGGTCGGGCGTTTCCAGATCCGCAAACTGCGTTTGCCGACGCGTATCTACGCCGACATCACGCCGCTGCAGCCCGGCGCGCCGATGCAGACCGATGACCTGCTCGAGAAGCTGGACCGCCTCGGCTATCGCGACGCCGAACGGCTCGCGCAACCGGGCGACTTCCTGCGCAGTGGCGAAGGCGTCGACATCTTTACTCGCGCGTTCACACATCCGACGGGCGAGTATCGCGCGGAGCAGATCCGCGTTGTCCTCAATCGTTCGTCGATCGAATCGGTGGTGTCGCTGCGCGAAGCGCGCCCGCTCGATCGCGCCGCGCTCGAGCCGGAGCTGCTCACGTCCGTGCTCAGCGAGCAGCTCGAGAATCGCAGTCCCGTCACGCTGCAGCAGATGCCGCAGCATTTGCAGGACGCCGTCGTGGCGGCGGAAGACAGCCGCTTCTGGCATCACCCCGGCGTCGATCCGCTCGGCATCGTGCGCGCGGTCTTCCGCAACGTGAAATCGAAAGGCGTGTCCGAGGGTGGGTCGACGCTGACGCAGCAGCTCGTAAAAAACTACTTCCTGACCAGCGAGCGCACGTACAAACGCAAGGTCATCGAAGCGTTCATGGCCGTGATCCTCGACGCGCGCTATTCGAAGAAAGAAATCCTCGAGGCCTACCTCAACGACATCTACCTCGGCCGCAATCGCTCGATTTCCATCCTCGGCGTCGGCGAAGCGTCGCGCTTCTACTTCGGCAAACCGGTGTCCGAGATCAACATTGCGGAAGCGGCGATGCTCGCGGGGATGATCCCCAGTCCGAACAACATCTCGCCGTTCAACAACCCGGAAGCGGCGATGCGCAAACGCAATCAGGTGCTCGACCTGATGCTGAAGCAGAAGAAGATCAATCGCGCGCAGTACGACGAGGCGCGCTCGGCGAAGCTGCCGCGCAAACCGTTTCGCCGGCGCAGTGGGCTGACTTCGATGCCGTTCTATGTCGACCGCGTGCTCGATGAGCTGGCGACCGACTACGGCATCGACGACGTGAAAGGCCGCGGCTTGCGCATCTACACGGCCATCGATCTCAACGCGCAGGACGCCGCGGCGCGCGTGCTCGAGTCGAGCCTGCAGTCGATCGAGAAGCGCAGCCGCAAACTGCGCACACACGATCCCGAATTGCAAGGCGCGATCATTCACCTCGACGTGCCCACCGGCGAGATCCGCGCGCTCGTCGGCGGCCGCAACTACGATCGCAGCCAGTTCAATCGCGCGCTGAAATCGAAGCGCCTGGTCGGCTCGCTGTTCAAGCCGTTCGTCTATCTGACGGCATTCGAGCCGAGTCTTTCCAATCAGAACATCACGCCCGCGACGCAGGTCGACGACACGCGTTTCGTGCTGAAGCGGCGCTGGTCGGAGGACTGGTCGCCGCGCAACTACGACGGCCGCTACATGGGCAAGGTGACCGTGCGCATGGCGCTCGAACATTCGCTGAACGCGGCATCGGTACGCATCGGACTGGCGTCGGGCATCGATGCCATTCTGAAAACCGCGCGCACGCTCGGCGTGCAGACGGAGCTCGACGACAATCCGTCGATCCTGCTCGGCGCGACCGGCATTCCTCCGATCGAGATGGCTGAAGCGTATTCGACGATCGCGCGTCAGGGGGCACGTGTGACACCGCGCGCCATTCGCTTCGTCACTGATGATCGCGGCAAAGCGCTCGCCGGCGCGGGCGAAGCGAAGCCGGTGCAGGTCTTCCCGCAGCGCGACGTTTACCTGCTCACGCACGTCATGGAAGGCGTCGTGAACCGCGGCACCGCGGCGTCGTCGCGCTCGATGGGCTTCCGCAAAGTGGCCGCGGGAAAGACGGGCACGACCAATGACAAACGCGACGCGTGGTTCATCGGCTTCACGCCGCAAACGCTCGCACTGACCTGGGTCGGTTTCGACGACAACGATCCCACCGGTCTCTCCGGCTCCGATGCGGCAGTGCCGATGTGGACGCGCTACATGCTCGCTGTCACCGCGGGCGACAAGAACATGGACTTCGTCCCGCCGCAGGGGATCTCGTTCGCGGAAGTCGACGAGACGAGCGGTGGCCTGGTGACGCAGTATTGCCCGCGCAACGTGATCGTGCGCGAAGCGTTCAAGGTCGGCACCGAACCGACGCATCCGTGCCCGACGCATTCGGCCACCGTCGTGCCGACCGTACCGATGTACGACGAGTTCGGCAATCCGATCACGATGACGACGACGGATGCACCGATGACCGATACCGGCGGCTTCACCGTGCCGCCCGATTCGACGCTCACCGGCGGTGTCTTCCGTCCGCCGCCGCCCACCACGACCGCGCCGCCTCCGCAGCAGCCGCTTCCGACGACGACCACCACCGCCGAAGAAGAAGAGGAAGAAGAGCCGCCGCCGCCTCCACCGCCGACCGATACGTCGACGACGACAAGCGGTCCGCCATCCGGAGCGGCGGGCTCTCGGCCCGTCGGCGCCGGTTCGACGGGCTGAGAGCCCGTCGCTCCAGTGGTGCTGTACGCTATCGCCATGTCAGACGAGAAAAAGAATTCGCTCAACGACTGGGGCATCGACGTCGATAAGTTCAAGGAGCGGGCGAAGGAATCGCTGGCCACCGCGAAGGGCGACCTGTCCGAGATCACCGGCACGCTGCGCCAGACGCTCGTGCAGGCCAAGGACGTCGTCATGGGTTTGCAGACCGGCGGCGCTCCCGCGGCTGCGGAATTGAAGGCGGGTTTCGAGCGCGCGTGGCACGAGATCGAGGCGGCGTTCAAAGCGGCGCGCGAAAAAGCTCGCGGAGCGGAAGAGAAACCGCCGGAACCGCCGGTCGAGCCGCCTGTATCGCCGCCGACGGTCTAACGCGAGACGAGCCGTTCGATCTGTCCGACGTCGATCGGTTTGTACAGCAAACCGGAAACGACGTCATGATCGGCGGCGCTCAGTTTCTGATCGTGGACGCCGGTCACGATGAACACGCGCGGTGCCGGGCTGGCGCGTTTCGAGCGGAGATAGTCGACCACGCCCCAACCGTCCATGCGCGGCATCAGCAGGTCGATGAACACGAGCTCGTAGCGGTTGCTCTTCAAGAGTTTCACGGCTGCCGCGCCGTTTTCCGCTTCATCGAACGCGATCTGATTGCGCGCGAGGACACTCGCGAGGATGTAGCGCGTCGCCGGATCGTCATCGGCCACGAGCGCGCGATAGCGCGGGTTCGCCGGTTGCCGCAGTTCGGTCGATGGCATCGGCGGTGGCGTGGATGCCCGCGCGGGTGCGGGAGCAGGCGGCGTTTCCGGGGCCGGCTCGCGTTTGGTCACGACATTTCCTGGATCCGAGGAGCGGACGGCAATCGTGGGGACGGACGATTGCCGGATGCGAGTCGGATCATTGCGGAGTGAGTTCGCGAGCGCGGTGCGCAACTGCTCGCAGTCCTGATAGCGGCCGTCGGGCTGCTTCTGCAGGCAACGCCGCACGATGCTCGCGAGCGCGGGCGTGATTCCGAACGCCGCCTCGCCGATGTCGCGCGGGTCGGTCATCACGATCTTGAGCAGCACCTCGGTCACCGCTTCCGCGAGGAACGGCTTCGTGCCGGAGAGCATCTCGTACAGCACGACGCCGAGGGAGAAGATGTCGGTTCGCGCGTCGACGGCGCGGCCGAGGGCTTGCTCGGGGGACATGTAGTGCGGCGTGCCCATGACCATGCCGCCCTGCGTGAGGGAAGGATCGGCGGTACCGCCGATCTGTTTCGCGATGCCGAAGTCGAGGATCTTCACGTAGCGCCGCGAGAGGATGATGTTGTCCGGCTTGATGTCGCGGTGCACAATCCCTTTCGAGTGTGCCTCCGACAAACCATCGCTGACATGAATGGCGACACGCACGGCGTCGGCGGGAATCATCGGGCCCTGCGACATCACCGCGCCGAGTGACTCGCCCTCGATGAGCTCCATGGCGATGAAGAGCTTTCCGTCCTGCTCGTCGATCGCGTAGATCGTGGCGATGTTCGGATGGTTGAGCTGCGCAACGGTGCGCGCCTCGCGGAGGAAGCGATCCTTCCACTCCTGGTCCGCCGCGAGCTGCTCGGGAAGAATCTTGATGGCCACCTGCCGGAGGAGCTTCGTATCCTCGGCGCGCCATACCTCGCCCATGCCGCCGGCTCCCAGCCGGCTGATCAATCGATAGGTCCCCAGTTGCATGTTTGCGTGCGGCGGAAACGATAGCATTAACGCTCGAGCTGAATCGCGGCGTGTTGTCCGCTTCTTCTGATGATGCCGTCATATGCGGCCATGACGCGCGGGAACTCGGCGGCTAGTTGCTCGATCTTCGCGGTGGCGCCGTCCATGCGTCCGTTGAGCGCGTCGAGCTCCAGCGCCGCGGCGGCGGAGTACATCCGCTTCGCGCCGACGCTGCCGCTGGAGCTCTTCAGCGCATGCGCGGCGAGCGCGAGATCGTGCGCGTCGCCGTGCGCGGCGGCGGCGCGCAACGCATCGAGTCGCGACGGCACGTCCTGCTTGAACGTGCGCACGAGACCATCGAGGAATCCACTCTGCGTGCGGCTGATGGCGAGGAACGAGCTGACGCGCTCGCGATCGAGCACGTGTTGTTCGTCGCCTTCCATGGCCATGGCGGGCTCCGCCTTCGCCTGTTCAGTCGAGCTCCTGCACGCCCACAAGCGGATCACCGCGCCGAGTTGCTCGAGCGACACCGGCTTGGCGAGGTAATCGTTCATGCCGGCCGCGAGACATTTCTCGCGCTCGCCCGGCAACGCGTGCGCGGTGATGGCGATGATCGGCACGCGCGCGACGGCGCCATCCATCATCCGGATCTGACGGGTCGCGGCGTAGCCGTCCATGTCCGGCATCTGGCAATCCATCAGTACGAGATCGAACCGCTCGTTGCGCACCAGCTCGAGCGCGGCGTTGCCGCCGTTCGCGAGGATCCCTTCGTGTCCGAGCTTCTGCAGTTGTCCGAGCGCCACGAGTTGATTGACGCTGTTGTCCTCGACGACGAGCACGCGTGCGCGCGACGCGCGTGGCTGTTCGTGATCTTCGACCGTGGTCATCGCGGGAATCGATTCTGCCGTGAGCAGACGCGAGACGGCGTCACAAACCTGCGCGCGCCGCACGGGCTTGAGCAGGAACGCATCGATGCCCGCATTCTGAAACGCGAGGATGTCCTGACGCCGGCGGCCGAACGACGTGAGCAGCAACAGGCGCGTGCGCGACAGCGCGGGATCGCGGCGAATCGCGCGCGCGAAGCCGATGCCGTCGTCATCCGGCAACTGCATGTCGAAGATGATCAGGTCGTGGCCTTTGCGATACGCGGCTGCGATGCCGTCGGCGGCGGTGTGCGCTTCCTCGAGCGCGATGCCGGTGGCGGACAGATGACGCATGACGGTCATCCGCTCGATCTCACTGCCGTGCACGAGTAGCGCGCGGAAGCGCGAGAGGTCCCATCGCTGCGCCGGCTCCGATGATTCTTCGCGCTGGCGCACGAGCGGCAGCTCGAACCAGAACGTCGAGCCTTCCCCTTCGATGCTGATCACGCCGATGTCGCCGGCCATCGCCTCGACGATCTGCTTCGAGACGGCCAGTCCCAAGCCGCTGCCGCCGTACTTGCGCGTGGTCGAGCCGTCGGCTTGCGTGAACGGCGTGAAGAGGCGTTGCTGCGTCGTCGCCGGAATGCCGATGCCGGTGTCCGTGACGAGGAAGCGCAGCACGACGCGCCCTTCCTGTTGCTGCGGCTGCATCACGGTCAATACGACTTCACCGCGATCGGTGAACTTGATCGCGTTGCCGACCAGGTTCAGCAGCACCTGGCGGATGCGATGCGTGTCGCCGCGCAGCGAGCGTGCCACTTCCGGCGGCACCACGGAACGAAACTTCAGTCGCTTCGATGCCGCGCGCGCGGCGAACTGCTCGAGGACGCTTTCGACGAGATCGTCGAGCTGGAAGTCGAGCATTTCCACGGTGAGCTTGCCCGCTTCGACGCGGGAGAGATCGAGCACGTCGTTGACGAGGGACAGCAGGGTCTCGCCGCTGGAGCGGATCATCTCCGCGTATTCGCGTTGCTCCGGCGTGATGGGCGTACTGAGGAGGAGGCCGGTCATGCCGAGGACGCCGTTGAGGGGAGTGCGGATCTCGTGGCTGACGTTGGCGAGGAACTCCGACTTCGCGCGTGCCGACTGCAACGCCGCGTCGCGCGTGCGTTGCAGCTCGTCCTCGAAACCTTTGCGCTCGGTGATGTCGCGCGCGATGGCTTCGTAGCCGAGGACGCGATCGCCGTCGAGGACGGTGAGCACGTTTTGTCCCATCCAGATGCGGACGCCGGACTTGGCGACCATCGGGAACTCGAAATACGTGCTCGGCGTGCGCGTCTCGAACTGATGCCGGTAGAAAGCCGCGGCGGATTCGCGGTAATCGGGATCGACGAGATCGAGATAGTGCCGCCCGATCAACTCGTCCTCGTCGTAGCCCGTGATGCGCTTCGACGCCGGATTCACATACGTGAACGCGCCGCGATGATCGGTGCGGTAGATGATCTCGTTCGCATTCTCGATGATGTGCCGGTAGCGCGCGAGACTCTCGCGCAGCTCCTGCTGGTGATCGCCGGAAGCATCGTCGCGGACCATAGGGGGTTGCCGACGATTGTAACGCCCTTACGCAGATACGTCGCGAAGCCACGTGCCGGTGGTGGTCTCGTCGGCGAGGCGGACGATGTTGCGGCCCGAGTGTTTCGCGGCGTACAGCGCGCGGTCGGCGCTCGCGACCAGCATCTCGGCGGAGGCATCGGCGCGAGGAGTCATCGCCGCCACGCCGCAGCTCGCGGTCATGCGGCGCGAGCCGGTGCCGTACGGAATCGCGAGCCGTTCGATGCCGTCGCGCAATGTTTCCGCGACGCGCAACGCGATGTCGGCTTCGACGCCCGGCAGCAGGATCGCGAACTCTTCGCCGCCATACCGCGCCACGATTTCACCGCTGCGCTTGATCGCGTTCGACAGGAACGCGCCGACCTTGCGCAGGCAATCGTCGCCGGCGGGATGGCCGCGGCGATCGTTGAGGTCTTTGAAATAGTCGAGGTCGAGCAGCACCAGCGCCAGCGGCTGTTCGTGACGCTTGGCGCGATTCCATTCGTCGGCGAGCGCGCGCTCGAACGAGCGCCGGTTGGCGATGCCGGTGAGATCGTCCTCGAGCGACAACGCCTCGAGCTGCGTATTCGCCGCTTCCAGCAGTTGCACGGTCTGCTGCAGTTCCGCGGTCTGTTCGTCGACGCGTTTGCGCAGCCGCTCGGCCTGGCGGCGCAACGTGCCGGTGCGCATGCGGATCACCCCGAGCAACACTGCGAGCGCGACGATCGCCATCAGCGCGTGTGCCAGCGGCGTGCGATACCACGGTGGCAGCACGGAGAACGACCATTGCGTTTCCGCGCTGGCGACCATGGCCGGCCCGCGCGCGCGCAGGCGGAAGGTGTAGTCGTTCGGCTCGAGCGTCGTGTAGTCGATGAACGGCTCGTTGCTCCACTCGCTCCAGGTTTCGTCGATCGGATCGAGCCGGTATTGGTACGACACGCCGGGGCGATAGGAGACGGGCGCGAACTCGATGCGGATGCGGCCGAAGTTGTGCTTCAGTTCCGTCGGCTCGCGGCGCGCCGCGACATCGAACAACACGCGGTCCTCGCCGGCCACCACGCGTTGAATGAGCGGGGCCGGCTGCGGTGCGACGACGCCTTCCGCCGCAGTGCGCTCGTAGCGGAAGAGTCCCTTGTCCGACGCGAACCAGACCACGCCGTCGGGCAGCACGCGCAGGTTTTGGATGTCGGCGGCGGTGACGGAGACGAGCGGCCTTCCTTCGCGCGCGAACGTGCCGTCAGCGCGTTGCTCGAACACGCGCGGCGGCGTGGAGTTGATCCAGAGGTCGCCCTGCAGATCGGAGGCGATGACGAAGAAGCCGCGCGGGGCGGCGATGTGGCCGAGGAGGGGATCGGGGACGAAGCCGTCGCGGTCGATCTGCAGGATCTCGCCGTTCGCGCGCACGAACACCACCCGCCCGTTGACGTCGTACACGTTCATCTCGCCACTGCCGAACTGTTTCACGCGAGGCTTCGAGCCGCGAGGATCGTCGATGCGGATGATGCCGTTGAAGACCGTGCCCGCCCACAGCACACCGTCGCGCTCCACGACGTTCGAGATGTCGGTCGGCGTGCCGGGGATGACGCGCTCGAATTTCCACGTGTTGCCTTCGCGGCGGATGCTCGACACGCCTTCGCCTTGGGCGAGCCACACGCGCGAAGGATCGTTCGTCGAGCGCGTGAGGTCGTACATCTCGCCGTCGCGCTCGATCAGCAGCGTGAGCGCGCCGTTGCGATCGACGCGATAGATGCCTTTGGTCGTGCCGACCAGCAGCTCTTCGTCGACGACGCGCAGACGCCACGCGCCTTCTTCCATTCCTTCGACGCGTTTCGCGGTGCCGTCCTCCTGGATGACATAGAGGCCATGCGTCATCGCCGCGTAGACGCGGCCGGCGTGAAACGCGACATCACCCGCGCCGCCGCGCAGTCCGCGCCGCACGTCGAACACGGTGACGGGCGAGGCGAGATCGACGCGCACGAGCGGACCTTCCATCGCCAGCCACAGCGAGCCTTCGTGATCGACCCGCACTTCGTTCAGCAGCGCGTCCGGGAGTCCCGCGTCGAAGCCGATGATCTGTTGAATCGTGCCGTTCGCATCGAGGATCACCAATCCGTGCTGGCCTGTGGTGATGGCGAGGCGGCCGTCGGCGAGACGCGTTCCGCCGCTGATGCGCTTCCCTTTCAGCCACGCCGTTGCTTCAGACGCCCACGGCGTCGCGGTGGTGCCGTCGATGAGGAAGAGTCCCTGATCGCGCACGGCCGCCACGATCTTGCCGTCGCCACGGCGGACCGTGAGCAGCACGCGTTGTCCGGTCAGCGCGACGTTGGTGATCGCGTTGGTCGCTAGGTCGAATCGCTGCAATCCGACAGGGCCGCGCAAGAGGATTTCGCTGCCTTCGGACAAACATCCCCGCGGCGCGTTCGGCTGCTGGAACTCCGCGGCCACGCGCGCGTTGGTGCCGTCCCACAACAGCAGGCTTTTTTCGGTGAGAAAGAGGAAGCCATTCGCCGTGGTGCAGATCGCGGCGACGTCGCCGAACGCGCGCTTGTCCGCCGGGAGCTTCGGAAGGAGCGAGCGATACTCCTGCCCGCCGCTCGCGCTGCGCACGACATAGCCGAAATCGCTGACGAGGCCGAGGGCGATGCGGCCTTTGCTGTCGGCGGCGACGGAGAGGGCTGCTTGGTCGTCGGGAAGCTTGAGCAGGCGCCACCACGCGCCGTCGTAGGAGAGCAGTCCCTGCAGGTTGCCGAAGTAGAGGATGCCGCGCGAGTCCTGCGCAATATCGAAGCTCTGCGGCCCCGCCTTATGCACCTCGGCCGGATACACCGTGATGAGCGGCACCCCGCGCTCCGTCGCGTAAATCGAGGCGCACATCAGCAACGCCACCAACGGCAAAGCCGCGCGGCGCGTCGAACGGCGCAGGAAGCGGATGGACATCAGCGGAACCCGACGCTGACAGTAGCACGACTCGAGCGCGAGTGCGGTCTTCAGCGCTCGCGTTCCACGGTCAGAAAGACGATCTCCGGCGGGACGCGGAAGCGGACGGGGATGATACTGGTACCGACGCCGGCGGTGACGAAGAGGCGCTTGCCGTGTTCGTGAATGGAGCCGATGGCGTAGCGCTCTCCGTATTGCGAGGGCACGATCGGTCTGCCGATGCCCGGGATGGCCACTTGTCCGCCATGTGTGTGACCCGCGAGCGTGAGGCAAACGCGCGCCGGGACCGCCGGAAAAACGTCGGGGTTGTGGGTGATGGCGATGGCTGGTTGCGAGTCGTGGATTGCAGCGACGGCACGTTGCGCGTCGTGTGCGCCTTCCATGAAATCGCTGATGCCGGCAAGCCAGAAATTCGAGACGCGCACGGCGTCGTCTTCGATGACGCGGATGTCCGCGGATTCGAGTGCACGCCGCACGCGCGAGGCGTCGAGCCACCAGTCGTGATTGCCGAGGACGGCGTACACGCCGAGCGGCGCGCGAAGATTGCGCAGGCCTTCCGCGATGCGCTCGGGCGGAACGAAGCGGCCGCCTTTGACGCCCTGGATGACGAAGTCGCCGAGGAGCACGACCATGTCGGGGCGGCCGGCGTTGATGGTGGCGACGACGCGATCGAGTTTCTCGACGCCGGTGTACGGCGAGCCGATGTGCAGATCGGACACGACGGCGATGCGGATCGGCGGACCGTTCCAGCACGATAATGTTTCGGTGGTCTCGCGTACCACGAGCCGTGCGGGCTCCCACCAGAACGCCCAGAAGGCCAGGACCGCGCCGAGCGCGATCAGGCCCACCAGCAGCGGCAGCACGAAACGTTTCAAGCGAGTCGATCGTACGCGAAACAGAGTGATGAGCTACTGCACGTCGTGCTATCGCGAAGTGGCAGGCGGCGAAACGCGTTGCACGCGATGCTCGCAACGCGACACCGCGCGGCCGTTCTCGCGCGTAGCGCTGTTGCTCGGTGTCGTCGGGATGGTGGTGCTGATCGGCGGATTGCTGACGCTCGACGTTCGCGCGTGCTTCGCGGGTGCGGCGATCGCGGCGGTGGCGGTGTTCGTGCGTTTGGGCGGGGCGATCGGGTAAGGGCGACTGCGGCAGCTGCGGCTGCCGCTTTGAAAGCGGCGGCATGCCGCCGCACTCCATATGAGTCAGTGCCCCGCGTACCAGTCGTACCCGCGCTCGGCCCAGAAATCCGCGGGGCGCACGTTCGTGTAGCGGATCGTGCCGATGCGTTTGATGTTCTTGATCCCGTACTTCACCGGGATCGCGAGGCGCAGCGGCGCGCCGTGCAGCAGCGGCAGCGGCTGGCCGTTCATCTCGTACGCGAGGAGCGTCTGCGGATGGAGTGCGCTTTCGCGCTCGAGGCCGACGTAGTAGCCGCGATCCGGCGTCTCCAGTGAAACGAATTCCGCACGCGCGACGGGCGGGAACTTCGCCATCAGATCGGCGAGACGCGCACCTTTCCACTGCACGATCGTCGACCACCCCTCGATGCACCGCAGCTCCGTGATCATCTCGTGCTGCGGCAGCGCCTTGATGTCGTCCAGCGCCAGCAACAGCGGCTGCGCGGCGCCTTCGATGCGCAAACGCCACGCCTTCAGGTCGATTGGCGGCTTGAGGCCGAGGCGTCCGTTGATGCGCGCGCGGGAGATGTCGGAGCGGCGGAACTCGGGACTCAGACGCGCGGTGCTGAAGTAGCCGCGCGAGAGCGATTCGTTCGCTTCGAGCACGCGCCGGAACGGCCACTGCAACCCGCCGTCGCGCGGCCGCGTGCGCAGCCATTTCCACGTGGCCACGCCGGCGCCGGCGGCGATGCCCATGGTCAGAAATCCGCGCCGGGTGAGGCGTTGCAGTTCCTTATCGCTCATCGACTACCTCCACTCCGATCACCATCGCGCGGAAGTTGTTCCATCCCGCGCGCACGACCTGCGCGATGTGCACGAGGAAAAATGCGACGTAGCCGACCGTCAGCCAGAAGTGGACGAAGCGCGCGGCTGGGTAGCCGCCGAACATCGCCGTGAGCCACGACAGTTGCACCGGCCGGTAGATCGCGAGTCCGCTCAGCACCGAGCCGATGCCCATCACGATGACGCCGGTGTATGCGAGCTTCTGCGCACCGTTGAATTTCGTGCGCGGCAACGGTTCCTTGCGAATGCGCAGGTCGTGCAGCACGACGTTCCACGCATCGCGCAGCGTGTGGCGGTTCGGCAGCAGCTCGCGCCATTCGCCGGAGAAGATCGTGTACGCGACGTACGCCACGCCGTTGCCGACGAACAGCCACATGAAGAAGAAGTGCAGCGCCATCCCTTCCGCGAGGCGGTTGTTGACCTTCAGCGCGCGCCACGTGGTCTGGTCGAGGTTCATCTTCACGAGCGTGAAATCGCCGATGCCGATGCGGTACGCCGGATACGCCCAGTAAATGAGGATCCCGCTCCAGATCATCAGCGCCAGCAGCGGGAAATTGATCCAGTGGAACCAGCGGATCGCCAGCGGATGCTTCTTCATGAGGCGGCTCATGCGGCGTTGGATGCCGCACGCTGTCCGCGGTTACACGAACCCCTCATCCGCGCTTCGCGCACCGTCTCCCCTTTGCGGAGGGGAGAAGGCTACATAGGCGGAGTCATTGAGAGTAGCCCAAGGCCGGAGAGGGGTCGTACACCGCTACCATTGTGCAAGTGAAGCGCACCGTCCTGTTGCTGCTCGCGGTCGCGATTGCGGGATTCGCCGCCGTTATCGCGATGCGCGAACCATCGAACGATCGCGACTGGAGCACCGACCAGACTGTGCTGCCCTGGTTCCGCATGGACGGGCCGCTGGTCACGATCCACAACATTCGCAACTATCACTATACAGCCGAAGATCGGTACACGCCGGCGTATTACAACAAGACCTTCGATCTGCGAAAGCTGGACTCGGCCTGGTTCTTCGTCGAGCCGTTCGGAAAGATGGGCGCGGCGCATACGTTCGTGAGCTTCGGTTTCGAAGACCGCGATTTCGTCGCGATCTCCATCGAGATCCGCAAAGAAAAGGGCGAGAGTTTTTCAGCCCTGCGCGGTCTGCTGCGCGAGTACGAAGTGATGTATGTCGTCGGCGACGAGCGCGATCTCGTGAAGCTGCGCACGAACCATCGCCAGGACGAAGTGTTCCTCTATCGCATCCGCACGACGCCGGAACGCAGGACGGCGATGTTCCTCTCCATGCTCTTGCGCGCGAACGTGCTCCGCGACCGGCCGGAGTTCTACAACACCCTCACGAACACGTGCACGACGAACCTGGTCGAGCACGTGAACACGATCGTGCCGGAGCGCATCCCGTTCCGCCCCGCCGTCCTCCTCCCCGCCAGCTCCGATCGCCTCGCCTACGACCTCGGCCTCATCGACACCAAACGCGGCTTCGACGAAACGAGAACCGCCGCGCGGATCAACGATCTCGCGCGGCGCTATGCAGATGCTCCTGATTTTTCGCGGAAGATCCGCGGTCTGCCTTAGTCGCCCCTCACCCGCGCCGCCGCAAGTAACCTTCTCCCCTCGGCGAGGGGAGAAGTGCCCGAAGGGCGGATGAGGGGTTTGTCTTAGTCGTTCCCTTCCCAAAACTTCACGCGGATGTCCTTGATGTCCACCTCGTCGTCGTCGGCCACTTCGAGGATCAGGTATTCGCCGGCCATGTTCTTGCCGTCGATGGTGAACGTCTTGCCCTCGCGCGGGATGTCGAGCGAGTACTGCAGCACTTCGTCATCGATGCGGATGGCGAGGCGGCCGCCGGCGCGCGTGCCGATGTCATCGCGCGCGTAGAACCGGAGCGATTCCACCGGGCGTCCGTCGATCGCGATGCGGATGCGCGCGCGCCGTCCGCCGCACTCGTCGCCGCCGATGCAGCCGCCTTCGTGCGTGAGCTCGCGGCGTCCCGGACGTCCGCCACCGCTGCCGCCGCGTCCGCGGCGGCCGTAGAGCACTTCGATGTCGCGAACATCGACTTCATCGTCGTTCGCGGCCTGGATGATCAGCTTCTGGCCGAAGACGTTTTCGACGTCGAGCTCGTGGCGTTTGCCGGCGCGCTGCACGTCGATGTTCCAGCCGATCTGCGTTTCATCGATGCGCACCGTAAGCTTGCCGTCCGCGCGCGTGCCGATGTCGTCCCGCGCATGGAAGCGGATGCCGAGGATGGGCGCGGGCTCGAGGGCGATGGTGATGCGATTGCCGTTCTTGCGGCATTCGGCGCCGCCGATGCACATCGCCGCGCGCGGATACGAGCGCCATCCGTCGCTGTTGCCCCAGCCGCCGCCGGTGCTGCCGCTGCCGGGACGATCCCAGTCGCGATCGCGCGGGACGCGCCGGCGCTCGCGCGAATACAGCACGGCCACATCGCTGATCTGGACCTCGTCATCGTTCACGGCTTCGAGCACGAGATAGCGCCCGGTGAGCTCGTCGACGTCGATCGTGAACACGTCGCCCTTGCGCGGGATGTCGATGTAGTCGTCGACGGTGTTGCCGTCGATCTTGACGCGCAGCGCGCCGTCGGCCTTGGTGCCGAGGTTGTCGTGCGCGCGGAAGCGGACCGCGAGGACCGGTTTGTCCTGCAGCTCGACGCGCAACCGGCGCTCCGGACACGAGCTGCCGCCGATGCAACCGCTTTGGTTCGAAGCGACCCAGTCGCCGTTCACGCGGCGATCCTGCGCCGTCGCGACCGCGGTAGTGAGAAGCAGGATGGTGAGAATCAGGACCCGACGCATGTGAAACCTCCGTTGCGCGGATTCTATGCGGTCGGCTTGCCTGAAAAATGTGGGGATTTGGCGGGGTTTTCGCGGCTTCGTGTCATCGGCGCGGGACGGTCGCGTCATCCGAAGGGCGCGGCGCCGAACAATGTGCTCTGATCGAATGCGCGCTTTGCGGCGTTGCCTCGCCAGTTCCAGGTCTTGCCATCTTCAGTCTCCAACTGGACGTCGATCTGCGCGCGGCGCGTCATCGCAATCGGCTCCTCGAGCGGAAAGAAACCGTGTGACCAGTGGGTCTCGCCGCGATCTGCGCTGGTGATCGTGACGCCGTCGACGAGCGTCGCGGTGAACCACAACATGAAGCCGTGCAGCACCGAGTCGCGCGACGCGACGAAACGTGCGTTGCCACGCACGAGTGTCGACAGTGCCGTGGTGAGATCGACGTCGATGATGATCGCCGGCGCGGCGAGATGCGCGTCGGTATCGCCGCTCAGGAAGAGGATCGAGTTCGACGCGAACACGCGCATCGGGCTGAGATCGAGGTCGTAGCGGCGCTCGTTCCACCACAGGACGTGTTTCTCATGGCGGTCCGGTAACTCGACCGGCACGATCGACAGCGCGAGTCGCGACGGCACGATGGCCGCGTTCTCGCGAAGCAGCCGCGCACGCGCGTCGATGATGGAGCCGAGCATGTTTTCGTCGAGGCCGAGGGTGCCGATGGTTTCGGTGACGAGGACGTCGGCGCGCTCGGGCAGTTCGACGCCGGTCGATTCATCGCGCAGCACGGTGATGCGATCCGCGTAGCCGACGTTGCGGGAGAGGAACTTCGCGATGCCGGCCATGCCGCCGCGATCGATCGCGTACACGCGAGCCGCGCCGGCCTGACATGCGAAGAACGACAACACGCCCGAGCCGCAGCCGATGTCGACCACGACGTCGCCAGGTTTCACGGTGCGCAGGATCGCGTCGCGATATGCATTCGTCCGCACTTCGTCAGCGAGCAGCGTGCGGTGATACTCGATCACGCCCACTCCTTCGCACGCGCCACGGCGCGTTGCCACAGCTCGCGCTTTGCCGCGCGCGTGTTCGCATCCATCGATGGTGTGAACGCGCGATCCGCCTTCCATTGCGCGTCGATTTCTTCGGCGTCGCGCCAGAATCCGGTGGCGAGGCCCGCGAGATATGCCGCACCGAGGGCGGTGATCTCACTCGTACGCGTGCGGATGACGGGGATGTTCGCGAGATCGGCTTGCAGTTGCATGAGCAGGTCGTTCGTGGACGCGCCGCCGTCGACGCGCAACTCCGTGAGCGCAATTCCGGAGTCGAGACGCATCGCTTCGAGCACGTCGACGGTCTGCAACGCGATCGATTCGAGCGTGGCCCGCGCGAGATGTGCCTTCGTTGCGCCGCGCGTCAGTCCCGCGATCGTGCCGCGCGCGTATGCGTCCCAGTGCGGTGTGCCGAGGCCGGTGAACGCGGGGACGAAGACGACGCCGTTGCTGTCGGGGACCGAGGCCGCCAGCGCCTCGATGTCCGCGGCGTTTTCGATGATGCCCAGTCCGTCGCGCAACCATTGCACCGCCGCGCCGGTGACGAAGATGCTCCCTTCGACCGCGTATTGCACCGGCTCATCGCGCAAACGCCACGCAATCGTCGACAGCAATCCATGCGTCGACGTCACCGCATCGGAGCCCGTGTTCATGACCACGAACGAGCCGGTGCCGTACGTGTTCTTCGCCATCCCCGCGCGCGTGCAACGCTGGCCGAACAACGCGGCCTGCTGATCGCCGGCGATGCCCGCGATCGGGATGCCGGCCGGGATCGGCAGCCCTGCCGCGGTCTTGGCCACGACGCCGCTCGAGCTGTGCACTTCCGGCAACAGCGAGCGCGGGATCTCGAGGATCCTGCACAACTCTTCGTCCCATGCGCAGCGATGGATGTCGAAGAGCAGTGTGCGCGATGCGTTCGTGACATCGGTCGCATGCGTCGCCCCGCGCGTCAGGTTCCAGATCAGCCACGAGTCGATCGTGCCGAACGCGAGATTCGTGTTTTGCGTCTGCTGCAACAGCCAGCGCAGCTTCGTGCCCGAGAAGTACGGATCGAGCAGCAGACCGGTGCGCTCGCGGAAGACCGCTTCGTGTCCCGCCGCGCGCAGCTCGTCGCAATATTCAGCCGTGCGGCGGTCCTGCCACACGATCGCGTTCGCGATCGGCTTGCCGGTCGCGCGATCCCACACCACCGTCGTCTCGCGTTGATTGGTGATGCCGATCGCCGCGATCTCCACGCCCGGCACGCTGGCGATGCACTCGGCCGCCACTTCGATCTGCGTGCGCCAGATTTCTTCCGCATCGTGCTCGACCCAGCCGGGCCGCGGATAGAACTGCTGGAACTCGCGTTGGGCGATGCCGAGGACGGAGCCGCGGGAGTCGAAGAGGATGGCGCGCGAGCTGGTCGTCCCCTGATCGAGCGCGAGGATGGCGTGCATGCGGCGCCATTATGGCTGCGACCGCCGGAGGCCTCGGTCGCACCGCCATAATGGCGCGCATGCATCGCTGGGTCCTCGCCGCCACGATCCTGGGATCATCGATGGCGTTCATCGACACGACCGTCGTCAACGTTGCGCTTCCGGTACTGCAGCGCGACCTTCATGCGTCCGTATCGGATGCGCAGTGGATCATCGACGCGTACCTGCTCGTCCTCTCCGCCCTCATCCTCGCCGGCGGTTCCCTCGGCGATCGCCTCGGCCGCGTACGTGTCTTCACCGCGGGTGTGGTGGTGTTTGCAATCGCATCGATCGCGTGTGGGATGGCGGCAACGACGACGCAGCTCATCGCCGCGCGTGCGTTGCAGGGCGCAGGAGCAGCGTTGCTTGTGCCGGGGAGCTTGTCGATCATCGCGGCGACGTTTCCGCGCGAGGAGCGCGGCCGCGCCATCGGCACCTGGTCCGCGCTGACCTCGCTCTCCGTCATCGCCGGCCCCGTTCTTGGCGGCACGCTCGTGCAATACATTTCGTGGCGCGCGGTCTTTCTGATCAATGCACCGATCGCCGCAGCCGTGCTGCTGATCATCTGGAAAAAGATCGAGTCCGATGCGGGCAGGCGTTCGGGCTCGGTCGACTGGCTCGGCACGTTGCTCGTGACCGCCGGACTCGGTGGCGTCGTGTTCGCGCTGATCGAAGCGCCGGGACGCGGATGGCGAGCGATCGAGGTTGCGTCAGCGGCGATCGTCGGTGTGGCCGCGCTGATCGCCTTCGTCTTCGTGGAACGTCGCGCCGAGGAGCCGATCGTGCCGTTTGAGTTGTTCCGGTCGCGTGCGTTCACCGGTGCGAACCTGCTCACGCTCGCGTTGTACGCGGCATTGTCGGCGGCGACGTTTCTCGTGCCGTTCAACCTCATTCAGGTGCAGGGCTACTCGCCGTCGCAGGCGGGCGCCGCGTTTCTGCCGTTCGTGGTGACGCTGTCTCTGCTCTCGCGGTGGACTGGCGGGCTGGCGGATCGCATCGGAGCGCGGCCGTTGCTGATCGCGGGACCGCTTGTGGCCGCGGTTGGGCTCGCGTTGCTGGCGATGCCCGGCATCGGCGGCTCCTTCTGGACGACATTCTTTCCCGGCCTCACGATCCTCGGCCTCGGCATGGCGATTACGGTCGCGCCGCTGACGACGACAGTGATGACGTCCATCGACGACGAGCGTCACGCCGGCGCCGCGTCCGGGATCAACAACGCGGTTGCGCGCGCGGCCGGCTTACTCGCAATCGCGCTGCTGGGCGCCGCGGCGATCGGGATGTTCTCGCGCGACCTCGACGCGCGGCTTGCGAACGCGGGTGCGACGCCGGCCGTGCGTAGTGCGATGGCCGCGCAGAAACTGCGTCTCGCGGCTGCGGAACCGCCGCCCGGCGCCGACGCGAACATGGTCCGGAACGCGGTCCAGCTCGCGTTCGTGCGCGCCTTCCGCGCGAATGTCCTGGCGGCGGCCGCGCTCGCCGCGGTGGCGTCTTTCGGCGCTTTCGGCGTCCGTCAGCGATCGCCGATCACACGCGACTGACGGTCCGCCTCCGGAATTTTTGCTGATAACTATGCGATCATTCAGCCATGCCTCAGCGTCGCTCCGCGGCTTTTCTGTGTGCGCTATTCGTGTGCGTATCGTCCGCGTTCGCCGGTTCGACGGGCCAGGTCGCGTTGCACACGCCGCAGGGCGCGAACGCGGGCACGGCGAACGGCGACTTCGTATCGGACACGAACGGTGCGGCGCTCAACACGTTCTACCGCTACTTCATCGAAGTCCCCGCGGGGATGACGAAATTCGAAGTGGAGCTGTACGACGCTGACGTCGGCGACGACGTGAGCGGGACCGAAGACACCGATGGCCGCGACCGCGATCGCGGCGGCTATGACACCACGGCCACGTACCGGTTGTTCGATCCGACGGGCACCGCGGTGAACACGCGCTTCACCACCGGCAACACCACCACTCCCGCCGGCGCGGACGGCAACTGGCTCGACTTCTACAACGCCACCGGCCGCACGCTGCGCGATCAGTTCGGCACGAACGCGTACACGAACAACAACGGCACCAACAACTGGTCGACGGACTGGGTCGAGACCGACGGCGGCGGCGGTGGAGCAACCGGCGGCGCGATCCAGGTCACCGGCGGAGATCTCCGCATCGGCGACAACGTCGGCGGCACGCCGAACATCTATCGCGAAGCCGATCTCCTCGGCACGCCGGGCCTGAACATGGGCATGGCATTCCTCACCTTCGAGTTCACGACCTCCGGCAATCTCGAAGCCGGCGACTCCGTGAGTGTGCAGATCTCCTCGAACGGCGGCGGCGCGTACACCACGCTGGAAACGTTTGCGGACGACGTCACCGGCACGCGCAGCTACGACATCACCGGCTTCATCGCCAACAACACGCGCGTGCGCTTCCTCGTCGCCGGCGGCCTCGCCGCCAACGAGTTCTTCTTCTTCGACAACGTGCAGATCGCCGATGGCCCCGTCACCGCGGGCCATTGGGAACTGCAGGTCGACGTGAGCGCCGGCGGCGACGACATCAACGCCATCGGCATCCGCGCGCATGACGGCGACAACACGGCCGGCGGCACGGAGCTCAATGTCTACGCCGACTCGATGCTGTCGCTCGGCGTCAACCCCGATGGCAGCGGCGGCGCCTCACGGTCGTACACCCTGTACCCGTGGGTGACCTCGGGGTGCACGATCCGGCAGAACGACTTCGACCGCGACCACGCCGCCGGACGCAACATCGGCAGCGTGACCTACACCAGTCGAACGGGTGCGTTCACGCAGACGTTCACCAGCGCGGCGCTCTCCGGCGACAACGTCTGGTTGCCGAACGACGTCACGAACTACACGAGCAACTTCTTCGCGAACGACTACGGCATCTGGACGCACGCGTCCACGATCAACACGTACATCAACACGAGCGGCAACTACGAGACGATGTACGTCGCCAACTACCTGGCCGCGGCGCCTCCGCCGACGGCGAATCCGATCGTGTCGGGCGGTTTCCCCGCGGTGTCGCGCATCTACCTGCCGACAGATGGCGGCGGTGCTCCCGCGAAGCCATACCTCGAGCAATACCTGACCGCGTTCAACGGTCCGCAGCCCGCGCCCGCGCTCGGTGTCCCGCAGACGTACACGGTCACGGTCAACGTCATCAATCCGACGCCGTACACGATCAACTTCAGCGCGGCCAACCTCGTCATCGCCAACGTTCCCGGAAGCGGTACCGTTTACGCCGGCAGCCCGACCACGAGCCAGGGTGGGGCGCCCGTCTCGCAACCTGCCATCGGTGGTACGGGCAATGTGACCTGGAACCCCGGCCCCGTCGCCGGCGGCACCGTCGCCAATCCCGGCGTTGCCACGATGTCGTACAACGTGACCATCACGCCCGCCGCGGCAACGACCGCCGCAACCGGCACACCGACTCTGAACACCGGCACACGCGCGACGTATGTCGATGAAACCGGCAACGCCACCCAAGCTCGCGCCACGTATCGCCTCGGCGGTCTGTGCAACCTCAATGTCGTAGTTGGACTGGGGACGGAAGTCGCGCTCGCGTCATTCGAAGTGAGCGACCGCGGACGCGTGAGCTGGGTTACGGCATCCGAAGCGGGCACGGTCGGCTTCAACCTGTACCGCGAAGATGGGACGAAGGTGAATCAGACCCTCATCCCCGCCGGCCGCCGTCACTACGAGCTTGACGACCGCGCGGTCGCAGAGCGCTACTACCTCGAAGAGATCACCTCCAGCGGCCGCGTCAATCGTCACGGTCCGCTCGTCACCGGCCGTCGCCTCGGACCCGACGTCACGAAGCGCTTCGAGCACGGACAGCCCGCGCACCGCGGCTTCTCTGCGGAAGCGCGTCCGGAAGTTGCGGTCGATGCGGCGAAGACCGCGGCCGTGATGGTATCGGTGCGCGACACCGGCATCGTGCGTGTCCCGTTCAGCGAGCTCGCGACGCGCTTCGGCAAGAAAGAAGATCAGATCGAGAAAGAGGCCAGCAAAGGCAGCCTGTCGGTCACGATGAACGGCGCGACCGTCGCGTACACCTCGACGGCCGATGCGTTGTTCTTCTTCGGCGAAAAGAGCGATTCGATCTACTCGCGCGATCGCATCTATCGCGTCAGCCTCGGCAAGGGCGAGCGGATGGCGAACGTCGCCGCCGGCGCCTCGAGCGGTGCGCTCTCGACGTTCACGGGCGTGGCCGATTTCGAGACCGATGCGTTTCCGGCGACGGTGCTGCCGCTCGATCCCGAGAGCGATTACTGGTTCTGGGATTACGTCGTGAGCGGCGATCCGACGTTCGGTCGCAAGACGTTCACAGTCGACGTGCCTGCTGTTGCGGGCACCGGAAGCGCGTCGCTCGACGTGCGCCTGCAGGGCGCGCTCGATCAGGCGTCGCATCAGGCCAACGTCATCGTGAACGGCGTGCCGGTCGGTGACCTGTCGTGGACCGATCTCAATTCGCGCAAAGCGACGCTGACGGTGCCGGCGGGAGTGCTGCAGGACGGCGCGAACACGATCGAAGTCGAAGGTGTGCTCGCACCGGCTGCAGCGTTCGACGTCTTCTATATCGACGGCTTCACGCTGCGTTACGACCGCTACGCACGGCCGGTGAACGGGGTGCTCGAAGCGGCCATCAAGACTGCGGTCTCGGCCGGTCCGTTTACGACGACGCCCATGGTGCTCGACATCACGAAGCGCACGCGTCCTACGCTGCTGACCGGCGTTGCACTGACGGGCGACGACGTCGCGATCGCGCTTCCGTCCACGACGAAGAATGTGTTCCTCGCGGAGCAATTCGTCACTCCGGTCGCATATCGCTCCGCGGCCGATCCGAGCCTCAAGAATCAGCGCGCGGCCTACGTCGTCGTCGCTCCTGCTTCCATGCGTTCTGGCGCCGAGGCGCTGGCGTCGCTGCGGCAGCGCGAAGGATTGAGCACGTTCGTCGCCGACCTCGATCAGATCTACGACGAGTTCAGCTTCGGTACGCCCACGCCGCACGCGATCCGTTCCTACGTCGCTTCGCTCATGAAGTCGTCGCAGCGTCCGCGCTACGTTGTCCTCGCCGGAACCGGCACGGTCGACTATCGCGGACTCACGCAGTCGCCCGGCCCGGTGCCGCCGATGATGATCCGCACGAAAGACGGTCTCTTCGCGTCGGACACGAAGATCGCCGACGCGAACAACAACGGCAGCCCGGACCTCGCCATCGGGCGCATTCCGGTCTCGACGAACGCGGAACTGCTGGCGTACGTCAGCAAGCTGCAGAACCACTCCACGGCAGAGGCCACGGATCCGATCGTGTTCAGCGCCGATGCAACGGATCAGGACACGAACTTCGGCCACGCCAGCGACGACTCAGCCACGCCGCTCAAGACTCTTCCGCGCATGCGGCTGCACATCGATGAAATCGGACCGCAGGCAGCCCGCAACGGCTTGCTCGATGCGTGGCAGAACGGCACGCCGCTGGTCAGCTGGATCGGCCACGGCGGGCTCGATCAGATCGCGTCGTCCGGCATCCTCACCGCGGGCGATGCGCCGGCGCTGCTTTCCGCGGGACGGCTCCCGGTCATGGTTGCGATGACGTGCACGATCAATCGCTTCGAAGACGGCATCGTCGAGCCGCTCGGCTCCGCGCTGACACGTCAGGCGGATGGCGGCGCGCTGGCGGTATGGTCGGCGACCGGCATCTCCAATCACGAGAACGCGCGCGAGTTGCAGCGGACGTTCATGCGCAACGCTGCAGCAAAGCCGCAGTTGCGCATCGGCGACCTCATCGTTCAGACTCTCGCCGCACATCCGAGTGACACCGCGGGGATCTACCTCCTCCTCGGCGATCCGGCTGTCACCATGCAGTTGCCGAAGGAGATTGCGAATGGCGGAACGCCCGTCCCATCAGGAGAATGACGAAGCAGTAGGGCGGAAGCCGTACACGCCGCCGCGCATCCTGTCGCGCGAGCCACTCGAGGCGATGGCCGCCATCTGCCGCCCAGCGCCGCCGTCGAAAGCGAACGCGGGCGCGTGCCCGCGCGGTCCCATCAACTCCTGAGCTGATATGGAGTGCGGCGGCAAGCCGCCGCTTTCAATGCGGCAGCGCCAGCTGCCGCGGCGGCTTTGCCGCCGCTTTGGAAAGCGCAGCTGCGCTGCCGCGCTCATGACACGGCGCGCACAATTTGCGTATTGCTGCGGCATAAACCCGACGATTTTGACGGTTCTCCCATAGACTGCCTCGGCAGTATCGAGAAAGAAGATCGCTTCCTTCGTCCGAAGCGATCGGTCCAGGTCCAAACCGACAAAAGGGGTTGTGATGCTTCGTCGCGTAGCGCTGCTCGCAGGATTGGTATTCGTATTTCTTGCCGCTGGCGCGCAAGCGCAGAGCTGCAATCAGGCGTCGCCGCCCGCGCTCTGCATCGATCCGATCAGCTGGAACGTCATCGGCCTGGACAGCAACAAGGCGCTGCCGCCCCAGAACGACGGCCCCGACACCTTCATGGTCGGCGCGCGCGTGTGCAACAAGGGAGCGGCGACGCTGACGAACGTCATGGCCACGTACAACACCGTGGGCGCCGTGAACCCCTTCATCAACCTCGCCGACAACTCCACCATCACGCGCGCCGAGATCAAGCCGGATCGCTGCGAAGACTTCTATTTCAACGGCCAGATCACGCGCGTCAACGCGGCGTACTTCACCTCGCAGGGCTACACCGTGACGGCGACCAGCGGTGCGCTGTCGGCGGTGACGCCTGCCAACCGCGCGCTGTACATCGAGAAGCTCAACTCGCAGAACCGCAACACGGTGTCCGGACTGACCGGTCCGACCTCGCTGCAGGTGGGCGGCATCTACACCTTCAACGTCCTCTGGAGCACCGCCCCGGGCGGTTACGAGCAGCTCGAGCACTTCGTCAATCTGACCAACGTCAGCTTCCGTCTGCTGTCGTCGTACTCCGTGTACGACCAGCCAGCGGCCGCATTGAACACGACGATCTACGCCGATGGGTGCGGTTGGGACAACAACATCCTCTCGCCGACGTACCGCGCCTGCATCGGCCCGGAGAACTATCCGGGCGGCAAGACCGGCGGCAACGTCAACACCTACTTCACCGTCCAGATCCTCGGCTCCACGCCCGTGGCCGGCGCGCAGTTGCGCGCGCTGATCTATGACTTCTCCGGCTCGAGCTATCACTACAACACCGACTACAACTCCGGCGTGAACGGTCTCACCGTCAACGCGGCCGCGGCGGCCGACCTGCAGGTCACGATTTCCGATTCACCCGATCCGGTGGTGCCCGGCAACACGCTCACCTACACCGGCACCGCTACGAACGCGGGACTGAGTCCCGTGACCACGACGGACGGCGGCGCGCTCAAGATTCCGATCCCGCCGAACACCACGTTCAGCTCGATCAACATGCCCGGCTGGACGTGCGGCCTCGCGGCAGGCGTCGTGACGTGCACTCCGAACTCGACGTTCGCCTCGGGCATGTCGGCGCCTTACACGCTCGCCGTGACCGTGAATCCCGGCACGAGCGGCGGCACGATCATCCAGGCCACCGCGTCGATCTCGTCCAATCACGAAGATCCGACGCCGTCGAACAACATCGCCAGCACGAGCACGGTCGTCGTCTCCGCGACGCAGGTCGACCTCTCCATCACGAACACCGTTCCCCCGGTGGTCGTGCAGGGGAGCGCATTCGCGTTCACGCAAACGGTCACGAACAACGGTCCGATCGCAGCCGCGAATCCGACGTTCGTCACGCAGGTGCCGGCCGGCAGCACGTTCAACTCCATCACCACGCCGAGCGCGGGTTGGACCTGCAGCGGTCCGACCGCGGGTCAGATCACGTGCACGCGCAGCACTCCGCTGGCCGTGAATGAGTCGGCGGTGTTCAGCCTCAATCTCACCGCGAGTGGCGCGGTCGGCACGAACCTCAGCAGCCAGGCGTACACGCAGACGACGACCACCGAGCCGTACGTCGCGAACAACGTCGCCACGGCGAGCACGAACATCATCGCGGCGAATACCGCCGACGTGCAGATCGTGGTCAGCGATTTTCCCGATCCCGTGGTGCCGGGCGAAAGCATTCAGTACACGCAGACCGTGACGAACAACGGCGTGATCCCCGCGCAGAACGTGATCGTTACGTTCCCGACGCCGCCGAACACGACGTACTCGTACATCGACTTCCCGGCCGGCTGGACCTGCAGCACGTCGCCGCTTCCCGGCACGCCCACTCCCGGTTCCGCCGGCACGATCACGTGCACGAAGAACACGGCGCTCGCCGTCGGCGAGACGGCGAGCTTCCCGCTGACCGTGAGCGTGAACGCGGCCACGCCGATCGGCACGATCATCGACTACACGGCCACCGTTGCCACGACCACGCCGGACTCGATTCCCGCGAACAACACGTCCTCCGCATCGACGCTGGTCGGCTCCGCCACTGCCGCCGACGTCGAGGTCGTGAAGACCGTCTCCGCCAATCCCGCGCGCGTCGCGGACACGCTCATCTACAACCTGCGCGTTCAGAACAACGGTCCCGCGACCGCGACGAACGTGACCGCGACCGATCCGCTGCCGGCGAATCTCACGTTCGTCTCGGCAATCACGTCGAAGGGCACCTGCTCGTACAACAATGGCACCCGTACGATCTCCTGTCCGGTCGGCACACTCACGAACGGGCAGGTCGCGGCGATTACAGTCCGCGTCACCGTCGACGCATCCGCCTCCGCGCTCACGCTCACGAATACCGCCACGGTCGCCGCGACGCAGCCCGATCCGCGGTTGAGCAACAACACGTCCGCGATCCCGGTCACGATCATCTCCGCGACCGCCGCCAAGATGCTCAGCTTCCAGGCGACGCAGAGCGCCAACACCGTCGACGTCCGCTGGAACACTTCCTGGGAACGCGACAACCTCGGCTTCAACATCTATCGCGAGCACGGCGCCGCGCGCGTGCGCGTAAACCGCGCGCTGATTGCCGGCTCGACGCTGATCACCGGCACCGAAACGCCGGCCGGCTTCTCGTATCGCTGGACCGATCGCAAACCGGTCGCCGGCGCGATCTACTGGATCGAAAGCATCGACTTCGACGGCACCCGCAAGATGCACGGTCCCGTCGTGACGCGACTCAGCGGCGGCTCAGCGCGCGGACTCGCAACGCAATCCGCCGACTCGCCGACGCTCGCCGAGTTGAAGGCGCCACACCGCGCGAATGCGCAACGCAGCGTGGCGACTGAGGCCGCTGCGAATGCTTTGTCCGAGGTGACGCTGGCGCGGCAGTTCGAGCTCGCGGGTAAAGCTGCG
>Ga0196978_1000034_pt1 | contig 69672 bp, 45 predicted proteins | sample S3v_2013CmetaG_FD_155491 | JGI IMG/M metagenome (GOLD analysis project Ga0196978, IMG submission 155491) | Soil microbial communities from Anza Borrego desert, Southern California, United States - S3+v_20-13C | ecosystem: Environmental > Terrestrial > Soil > Desert | place: USA: California... | reverse complement strand
CTTGGCGCGGAACTCGCCGGCGACCTGCCCCAGCCCCCGCGCCTCGGCGGGCGTCGTGCGGTCGGCGCGCGCGGCGATCTCGGCGTTCACGTCGCCCTCGACCCGCGCCTTGACGGACTCGCGCTGCATCCCGCGGCGGGCCTCGTCGGCGGCCAGCTTGTCGTCCTGCATCCCTCGCCCTCCCGTCTCAAGAGTTCCCGGGGCAGATTACGGATTCGGAGAACGGCCGGGCTAAAGTCGGCACGCTTCCGGTGAACGGGCTAGCCCCGTTTCTTGGCCGGCTTCGGGAGAAAGCCGCGCCGCTCTTTGGGGCCGTCGGAGGCAGGGTGGTTCTTTTCTCCGCGTGCCTTCTCCCGCTCCAGGTTGCCCTTCTCGATGGCTTCCTTAACTCGTTTCTTCGCGCGCTTGTTCATAAAGAGATTATACAGGAGAAGAAGAGATTCCCGGCGGGAGGGGCATCCGTCTACGCCGGACGAAGCCACGGGTCTCTTCCACTAGTCCGGCCCGTGACGGGCCGGACTGCTGCCCGCGGGTAGCTTGTTCCCCTTCGCCCCGCCGGGGCCGCTTACCTTGACGAAGCCGCATGCGCGGGGATACCCGCCAGCTCGTCGATCCTCTCTCTCACGGCCGTCGTCAGCACCCGCACCTCCTCGGGGGTGTAGTTGGCCGCGCGGAAGGCGTCCGCGATCTGCCGCTCGGAGAGCTTCGAGAGCAGCCCCGCGATCCAGCGCGCCTCCTCAACCCGGATGTCGTCGAAGAGGTCTTGCCGCTTGCCCTTGTAGAAGAGGTAGACCTGCCCGCCCTTCACGTCTTCGAGGAACGCGTCCTTCGCGTAGTCTTCGGGGTCGTTGCGGTTCCGGCGGATGCGCCACAGCCCGGGCACGTCGAGCTTGACGCGGCCGAAGGTAGCGCCCAGGTCGCTCACGATGTAGTGCAGCTCGTCGCGGCCGGACGCCCCGCCGCGCACGTGGAGCACCTTGTTGTTCGTGTCCTTGATGTCCCAGTTGTTCAGGAGCGACATCATCACGACGAGCCCTTTCAGCTCCTTCGTGTTGACGAAAGGGTTCTCCGACCACTTCCACTCGTCGAGCCGCTTAACATTCTCCGGCCTCGCCTCGAACCGGACGTTCGAGAAGCCGCCGCCCCGGCACCGCTCGAATTCCTTGCCGGGGTCGGGCGCGCCCTCTATCGCCACGCACGGTGCGAGGTAGTTGATCTCCGTCATGTAACCGACGGCCCACACGAGCCGCACGGCAGCGGTCTCGGCCTGAGCCTCCTTGCCGAGCTTAGCGACCCACACGCGCCCCGCGCCGTCGCGCACGCGGTACTTCTTCGAGAAGCCGCCCGTCTCCTCCTTCAGGAAGGTCACGCGGCTGAGGTCGGGGCGCATGGCCTCGCCCCCCGGCCCGAGGAAGAGGTCGCGCGACGGGAGGTCGTCGGGCGCCCGCCACAGAACGGGACTGCCCGACGGGGTCGGTTTCTTCCCCCCCTTATCCTGGGCCTGCGCGGCGGTCGTGGCCGGGAGGGCTCCCGCCACCATCAGGAGCGTTATGACAGCTCCGCCGATACGATTGACAGACTTCCTCATATTTATGCTCGTCCTCCGTGGCCGGCATAAGGGCAACCCCTATGCCAACCGCCGGCTAAGACAAAAACGCCTATTAAAGCACGAATAAATGAGCCGGCGGGCTTACGTCACGTCCCCATCTCGTGCAAATGCCGCGCAGAAGAGTGGAGTTTTCGGCCGCCGCAACCGCAACTAACCCGCCGGCGAACGGCGAGGGATGCGGACTACGCATTCAATGATGAAATGTTTGCACCAGAGCCGGCGGGGCGATATGCCTTGAGGCGGCCTGTGTCAACGAAAAAAGAGGCGGCCGGGTCCCAAAGACCCGGCCGCCTCGCGTCTCATGATCTCTCATGAGGTCGCATGCACCGTCCTCGCCCCGGCAAGTGCGCGGGCGTTGATTTAAGCTATCTGGAACGTGTGTTTCATATTGTCTGTATGTGATCCGCCCATGCCTTTCGTCGCCTTGTGGCGCTTCTTAGCATCGTGAGCCGCAATCGTCAGCCCCAAAAGTTTTCCTTTGATGGACTGCGGTACGTTCGCGATCTCTACATACCCCTTATCGTAGTGGGCGTTCGGGTAGACTTTCCCCGTGAACAGATCGTAGATACACCGCTCCAGCTTGGAGTAATCCTTCACGCCGTACTCGGATCCTAAGCAGCGGAACTCGACGTAACGGGTGGGAGCGGCACCCTCCGTAGCGCCGCCTTCGAGTAGGCCATGCCTGTTCTCGTGCCACCCCTGCGTGGCATTGTTTTGGTATTCCAACTTCGCGAAGTACCAGTCGGCCCACTCCTTGACCGTCTGATAGTCGATTGCCGCGGGCGGGGACGACATGCTGATCTTACTCGCCACGTAGCGTGCCTGTACTTCTTTCCCTGCCGCTTTCACCCTTTCCACACTCATCGATCCCGTGTTTGTAAGCTGTAGCTGGAAATGGTTGAAACCAGGGCATTCGTCAGTCTCATGGGTCCTCTTACTACACAGTTCGCACTTCATTTGGATGGTGCGTCCGAACCGGTATTGGACTGGGGGCGGGTACTTCATCGCCGCCCCGCTATTACCGGTTCGCTGCACCACCGGCCCCCGGTGGATCGCACTAAGTGGCTGCACCGCCCGCCGACTCGCGGCCCCCGGTTGAGACGTATTCGCCTGCGCGCCCGGCCGTAGAGGTGCCGGGTGGCGGCCGGGGTTCGGATTAACCCCGCGCCCCTGTGCGGCCTGGGGCGGCTGAGACGCGCCGGGCGGCCTCCGCTGCTGAGCCTCGGGCTTCGGTCTACACGCGGGGGGCTGCGCCTTCGGGGCGGCGACCCGTTGCACCGCCGCCTTCGGTTGCAGGCACTTCGGCGCGGGTTGGGGGCGGTAAGCGGGGGGCGCGGCCGGCGCCTTCTTCGCCTGCGGGGTCGCGGCCTTCGGCTGCAAGACTCCGGGGGCGGGCTGCGGGCGGTACACGGGCGGTGCCACGGGGGGCGTCCGCGCCGGAGGGCGATTGGTCTTCCTCTGGACTGACGCGGCAGAGGCCGGCGTCTTCACCGGCGGGCGGGTCGGCTTGTTCATTCGAGGGAACTTTATGCGGCGGCGTGTCGGTTCTCCGGGACGGCGAGAGCGCTCGCCGTCGAGAATACGAGGTCGGTGCGCATGAACCATATGCCCGCGGTGTGGATAAGTCAACGAAGAAGGAGGGTGAGTGTCGGCCCGCCACTCCATACCGTCACAGACCGGGCGGCGTCCGTGCGGCTGTCGGCAGCCCCGCCGCCGCGGACTCGGATGCGCGCCACCCCTTACCAAACCTTTACCAAATGCTGATGACTGCCCTGCGCGGTCGCGTTAGAGTGCGCGCCCGGGGTCGAGGGAGGGACTCGCCGCGAGTCCCTTGATGCGCCGGCCGATGAATGTCTGTAACGGAGGAGAGGAACTAACTGACATGAACGTCTCTCGGAGAAGCTTTATCAGGTCGGCGGCTGTTTGCGCCCTGGCGACCGGCGCGCTTTTGCGGACGCCACTCGCGGCGTTCGGCCAGGCCGGCTCCGGCTCGTACTTCGCGACCCCGTACGAGGCCACCACCTCGCCGGTCTTCCACTTCACGCGGGAGACCTTCGAGCCCTACCTCCAGGGCGTCTTCGTCGCCGCCGGCGCCCGGAGCCGGACGGTCGAGCTGCAGCTCGTCGCGATACGCGACTACGCGCCGCCCTCGGGCTTACTCCTCAACGCCAGGGCGCAACGCCGGACGGACTGCTTCTCACTACTGTTCCGCTCCGCGGCGCCGCTCTCCCAGTTGTCCAGCATCCACAGGTTGGAGCACGCCGCCCTCGGCGAGTTCGATCTCTTCCTGACGGAGTCGGTCGGGAGGGGCGGGTACTACTACGAGGCGGTCATCAACCACGTCGCCTCCTGAGCCGCGCCGACGCCTGCGAACCGGCCCGCGCACACCAGACTTCGCGTGTCGCCGATAACGCGCTGACGGCGAAGCGGGCCCGCCTCAACAAGTCTCCGGCTCCGGAAGATCATCTTGCTTCATCAGCAGTCTCGCCTGTGAAGGCGGAACTGTCCCGCCTTATCTAACCGCTTGGGACGCTTCACTCCGGCCTCGGGGTTATAAACCACAATCCCGTGGCGGAAGTTTTGGTAATATCGCCGCGGCTAACAGAGGCGGGCATGCGGCGTCCCTTCAGCGTGCCTCTCATGAACCTTGTATACGTGCGCGAGCGTCGCCCGGCGTCAGGCGGCTCCCCGGTATTCCGGGTGTGATGAAAGCGACACTCTATAAGCTCGGGATCATGTGCGGCGTCTGCGCCCCGTTTCTCTGGGCGTCGGCTATCACCCTCTGCGGCAGCCTCCGGCCGGGGTACAGCCACGTGACCCAGTACATCAGCGAACTCGGCGAGCGGGGGAGTTCGACCGAACTCCTGATGCGGTACGCCGGCTTCGTGCCAACGGGCGCCATGCACGTGTTGTTCGCAGGCTCCCTGTACTCGGCGTTCAAAGGCCGCAGGCTGGCGTCGGCGGCGGCGCTGCTGCTCGCCCTGAACGGGGTGGGGCGTATCGCCGCCGGCCTGTTCCCGTGTGAGGCGGGGTGCGGCGGCCCCAGGGTTCTGCTCAGCCAGAAGCTACACACTCTTGCGGCGGGGGTCGGATTCTTCGCGCTGATCGGGGCGTCAATCGTCTGGGGGATTATCCTCAGGCGGCGTGGTGAGCGCCGGGGGCTGGGGGCCTACTCTATTGCCTCCGGCTTGGCGGGTTTGGTATTCCTCCTGCTCATGTCGTCGGGCGACGAATCGAGGGCGGGCACGGGGCTCTACGAGCGCCTGTCCTCGGGCGTTTTGTCTCTGTGGGTGCTCGTGTTCGCGGCCTCCCTCCCGCGGCCTGATTCTTACGACCGGGGGGTCGCCGCCTGACGAAGGCGTGCGCCCGGCCGCGGGCACGCCGGTCGTCAACAGTAGTCGAAGAGGCCGCGCGGCGGGTGACGCCGGGCGTCTGGCGCTCGCGAGGTAGTAGACTGGTTGTGAAAGACCGAACTGATTACGATACGACATGTCGGAACCACCGCGCGCGCCGTCGGGCGGCGTGCGACCGGGGAGAGCGTTTAGTCATGGTGATGAAGAGCCTTGCTTCTGTCCTGTTGCTACTTGCCGCATGTGCGATGACGCGGGCGCAGGCCCCCGCACCGTCCGCGGCGTCGGCGTCGGCCGTGCGCCCCGGCATCGAGACCTTTCTCGCCGACGTGCCGCGGGCGCTGCGCGGGAAGCGGGTCGGCCTCATCACCAACCACACCGGCATCGACCGTTGGAGGAACTCCGACATCGACCTGATCGCGAAGCACAAGGAGCTGAAGCTGGTCGCCCTGCTCGCACCCGAGCACGGCATCCGGGGCACCCTGGAGGCCGGGGAGCAGGTCACCGACGAGACCGACCCCAAGACCGGCGTCCCCGTCTATTCGCTCTACAAGTCCGAGGATCGAGGCCCCACGCCGGAGATGCTGAAGGACGTGGACGTCCTCGTCTACGACCTCCAGGAGGTCGGCGGGCGCACCTGGACCTACGTCTCCACCATGGCCCTCTCGATGCAGGCGGCGAAGAGGAAGGGCATCCCGTTCGTCGTCCTCGACCGCCCCAACCCCATCGGCGGCGAGATAGTCGAGGGGGCCCTGCTCGACCCTAAATTCAAATCGTTCGTCGGGATGTACCCCATCCCCGCGCGACACGGGATGACGGTCGGCGAGCTCGCCACCCTCTTCAACCGGAAGTACCAGATAGGCTGTGAACTCATCGTGGCGCGGGTCGAGAACTGGCGGCGCTCGCGGTGGTTCGACCAGACGGGGCTGCCCTGGGTGAACCCCTCGCCCAACCTGCGGTCTCTGGCCGCGCTGACGAGCTACCCCGGGACGGTCTACTTCGAGGGCACAAACCTGACGGAGGGGCGCGGCACCGACCGCCCCTTCGAGCAGATCGGCGCGCCCTGGCTGAAGGCGGAGGAGGTCGCGCGGGTGATGAACGAGCGACGACTGCCCGGCGTCCGCTTTGAAGCCATCACGATGGCGGTGGCGCCGACGGCGGCCAAGCATAAGGGGCAGACCATCCCGGCGATCCGCTTCGCCGTCACCGACCGGCGGGCGTACCGGCCCGTCCGCACGTCGCTCCTGCTCATCGACGAGATCCGCCGGCGGCACCCGCGCGACTTCGCCTGGACGGCGACCATCGACCGCCTCACGGGGTCGGACAAGGTGAGGCTGGCCGTCGAGGGCGGCCGGCTCGCTCAACTGCTGGAGGAGTGGGACCGCGAGGCCGCGGAGTTCCGCGAGAGCCGCAAACCATACCTGCTCTACCCCTGAGCTGTCCGTAACACTTGCCCGTGTCCGCCTCTCACGAACCCGGCGGCGCGTGGCGCGTCCCGCCCTTACGATTGTCCGGGCCTGTCTTCACGGTCTAAGGGGTTGGCCGCGACCCTCGCGGCGAACCCGCCGTTGACGAACTTTGCCGCCAGGCACAGAGGCTTGCGCCTCGCCTGGTCTTCAAAGTACCCGACGAATTCCTCGCCGAGGCCGAGCCGCGGGTAGCGGGCGAGCACGTCTGCGCGGAGGTCTGGGGGAATCTCCTCTGTGCGCCGCCCCGAGATGTCCATGCCGGTCGAGAGTTCGAGGAGGTGGCCCTCGGGGTCCTGCGCCACGTCCACCTCGTCCCACATGTGCCGCACGATGACCTCGGTGGCGCGGCGGCGGCGCTCGGGCGGCCACCCGGCCCCCGCCCCGAACACCCAGGCCACGTGCCCGCCCGCCTCCTCGAACGGCAGGGCGTGGTTGTCGAACTCCTTCACCAGGGCGAGGTCGTGGAGCATGGCGGAGACGTAGAGCAGCTCGGCGTCGAAGGCGATGCCCCGGTCGAGCCCGTAGCCGGCCGCCCACAGGTAGGCCCGCACCGAGTGGTTGAGCAGCGCCGGCGTGCAATACGCCGTGGCCACCTCAAGCGCGGCACGGCAAGCCGCGGTTGCGGGCACTTCCAGGTCGTCTAGTCTCATAAGTTCCCCCGTCCGTAGGCTGCGCCCCGGCCGCCGCACGCCGCGAGTCACCGCCCGCGGCGCGCGCCGGAACAAGCGCCGGCCGTCGATTCGCGCTCACGTGTCTGTGTGCCCTGACGCCAGGCATCAACCGCCCGCCCACATCTCCGAAGGTAGATGAAGTCCGGCGTGTCGCGGGTCGGGTGCGCGCCGTTGTTAGGCGCGGCCTGATTGGTTGTCACTTGTCCGATGGGTAAGCAAGAATCCATTCCAGTGCAGGATCGCGCCCCTCTTTGTAGGAAGTCCAATCGGGATCGATCCTTTTGTCGGGGATAATCCCCGGTGTGTCCTTTTCCTGAACCTTGTAGTACTGCGTCGAATACGAAACGCTCAGATGCGCATTCGGCAGGGAGAATGCACGATTCTCCGAATAGCTGTTCGGTCTCTGGCCGGTCGGCTCGCCGACGAGGATGGCATTCACCTCACCCCTGAAGTCGGACGCGTTAACCATACCCGCCGAATAGGTTACGCGCCCGATGATGACAAACATCTGCCCGCGCCTGTTGATAGCGGGCCGCTGCTTGAATCCCGAGATGATGAATTCGCGCCCCCGGCTGAAGTCGCCGCCGCCGTTCTGGCGCATGTCAACGATGACGCGCCTGACCGGGTGGCGGTCTATGAAGCCGAACAGCTCCTGCGCAAACTTACCGAAGGCGCGCTTACGCGGGTAGCCACTAAAGTTGAAGTAGAGGGTCTGCGCGTTCGGCAGGTACCTGTACCACAACGGCTCATCCGGTTTCTGGCGGTGGAGGGGTTTTTTCCTTGCCGCGTCGAGCAGCTCGACCTGCTGGCCGGGCGCGATGGCTTTTACGTCGAGCGAAAACCTCCTGCCTTTGTCATCCTCGAAGGTGTACCGCGCGCGCGTCGTATCCGGCGCCAGCCCGAGGCCGTGCAGATGAGCGGGGGAAGTCATGTTGTCAGCATTAACGGCCAGCACGAACCCCTCGCTCTCACCTTGAGAGATGTAGGGTTGATCCCTCCGGAACGCTTCCTCGACGGCGGCATCGCCGATCTTAACGACTCGCGCCCCGAGTGCTCGCCGATAAGCCGCGGCGGCCTCGGTCACGCGAAGCTCCTTGCCGAACCAGAACAGCCTGAGAGGCGCGCGCGGGAAAAGCCCATGCCAGCCGAGGTTGGTGTGGCCGTCCCCGATCATGGCGACGATCCGACTCATCTCCATCACAATGTCGCCGTCCCGGAGCGAAGGTATTTTGGAATCGAGTTCGGCGACGGCCTGCTCAAACTGCTCCCGCGTGACGCGGTGGAAGGCGTTCTTATGCCTGCGCGGCAGTTCCCTGGCGAGATACTGCAAATCCTCCCGCCAAGCCTCTTTGCTTAATGAGAGGGTGGGACGAACGGGCGGGGTGGGCGGGCCAGTCCTTTTAAGCTCCAGCCGCGCCCTCTCGCCGAACCCGATGAACTCCCCGACCAGTTTGCCGTCAACAAGAGAAGCCGTGATGGAGCCTTCGTCATCGTAAGATTCAACTGTCAGGGTCAGCTTGCCTTCGGTATAGCTACCCCGGGTAAGCTCAAAATCCCCCAGCGGGGTGTGCATGGTGCCGGTAACAGCCCCTTTAACACTCCTGATCTCCATCACGACGGGCACATCGCCATACGACTGTGTCTTGCCTGTGCCTTCATACCGCCCTGAGATTTCGCCGGCTGCGGGTGGTTGATCAATGCGTCGCGTTTGTTGTTTAGAGGGAGCGGGTTGGGCGAGGCAGTGCGTGACGAGTAGCAGATAGACTACGGCGACGCCTCCCCACTTCTTAAATTTCCCTTTTGTAGCCCTCATCCGAAAACTCCCTGTGATATTCATCTCCTCGGCCACTACGAGGGTATGGAACGAGTTCAGGAAAAGCTCAGCATTCGAGAGCGCCTACCGCCCGGCATCACCCGCCGCCCCGAACCTCTGGAAGTATATGACAAGATGCGTGTCGGCGGTCGGGTGTATGCCGTTGTCAGGCGCGGTGTGTTTGCGCCACCGACTCAAGCAGGCGGCTCCTCGCTTCCATTACTACAGTGTCGGTGGAAGAAGCTTCACGGTAGGTTTGAGAGATTAACAGGGCTTTTTTCGATTTTTTCTTACTTCCTGGCCCCCCACACCGCTCCACAATATGGGCACTTCTGTCCGATATAAGACTGGTAAGGTACTGACATTTTACAAGCCGCCGGCAATTACGCCCGGCCGGGCGTCGCCCCTGTGAACCATGGGGCGGAAGGGTTCACCGGCCGCCCGAGTGGCCGCAGTTAATACCCGCCCCTCCTGCCCGCCCTGGATTCGTAAGCCCCGACGAACTTCAGGAAGTCCGGTGTTATGTCGGGGTCGAGTTCGCGCCCGGCCATCGACTCCATCTCGGAGGCAGCCTCGCGCCTGCCGAGCGTGGTCTTGTAAGCCCGTCGCGCCCGCAGGGAGGTGTAAACGTCCGCGACGGAGACGATGCGCGCCGCCAGTGGGATCCGCCTCCCCGCCAGCCCTTCGGGATAGCCCCCGCCGTCCCAATGCTCGTGGTGGTAGAGCACCACCTGCCTCACCGCCTCGGTGACCGCCGGAAGGCCCGCCAGCAGGCGCGCCCCGTAGACGGGGTGAAGGGAGACGGCCGCCCGCTCCGCGTCGTCGAGCGGCCCCGGCTTGAGGAGGACGGCCTCGGCGATCAGGTACTTGCCGAAGTCGTGCAGGTGCGCGCCGAGTTCTATCTCGTCGAGCGCGGGCGCGCCGGCGTAACCGAGCGCGGCGGCGAAGGAGCGCGCGAGCTTTGCGGTCGCGTGCCCGTGCGGGTGGACGTGGCGGTACAGCCGGGGCCGCTCGTCGCGCCCCAGCGAGGAGGCGGCAAGGATCAGCGTCCTGATCGCCTGACTGGCTGCCCCGGCCGGCGTGCGGTCAAGGGGGACATAGGGGTGCATAGGGGATTACCTCTCACACCGATCTCCTTAAAGCGCTGGTCGATTAAAGCGGGTATGGTGCCGGACATGGAGGCAGGCAGGTCCTCCGGCCCTTCTTCCCGGGAGATGATGCTTGTCGAAGAAGTGTAGCGGAGCGGCTACCTCGCCGTGCGCGAAAGATAAACCCGACGGCCCGGGGGATTGTTGGGGTTTAGTTATACTGGCGTTGCCGCCCGGTTCTAATTACGTCGGGGCCGTGCGATTCACCTTCGCACGAATCTTTCGTTAATTTACCTCCGCGTCCCGGCGGTCGGACGTTCTTCCATTCCGGCGGACGAAAGTGACTCCGGCGGGGGCCGGGAGCGCGCCGCGGGTTGAACCCGCGCGCCCGGTGCGCGTATAACAACCGAGCCCGCCGCCCGCTCGGTCTTTTCCGTCGGCGGCCCGTTTACGTAACAGACAACCCTATCGCCAGCGCGAGGACATACGACCCCCGATGAAAAGAGCACTGCTTGTTCTGGCCGTCGCCGCGCTCTACGTGCTCCACCAGGACTTCTGGTTCTGGCGCACGCCCTACCCGGTCTTCGGCGTCATCCCCGTCGGACTCTTCTACCACGCGTGCTTCTCCGTGGCCGCCTCGCTCCTGATGTGGCTGCTCGTCACGCACGCGTGGCCGCACCACCTGGAGCGGGAGGTCGAGGGCGCAGACGCGGAAGGGGGTGACGAGAGTTGATACCCGCCATCTTCGTCTTCGTCTACCTCGCCGTCGTCGTCTACATCGGGGTCTTCGCCTTCCGCCGCTCGAAGGGGCACGGGGCCGAAGACTTCTTCCTCGCGGGCCGCTCGCTCGGCACCTTCGTCTTCCTGCTCTCGCTCTTCGGGACGAACATGACGGCGGTCGCCATCCTCGGCTCGTCGGGGAACGCCTTCACCAACGGCATCGTCACCTACGGGCTGATGGCGTCGTCGTCCGGGCTCGTCATACCCCTGACGATCTTCCTCATCGGCACGCGCGTCTGGGCCCTGGGGAAGAAGTACGGCTTCATCACGCCCGTCCAAATCTTCCGCGACCGCTGGGAGTGCGGCCACATCGGCACGGTCATCTTCGCCGTGCAGGCCGTGCTCCTCGTCCCCTACATCATCATCGGCATCATGGGCGGGGGGACGACTCTGTCGGCCGTCTCGGGCGGGTTCGTCCCGTACTGGCTCGGCGGGGCGGTGGTGGCGATGGTGGTGATGAGCTACGTCTTCTTCGGAGGGATGCGCGGCACGGCCTGGGTCAACACGTTTCAGACGCTGCTGTTCCTCGTCTTCGGCGTCATCGCCATCGGCGTCATCGGCAGCGGCATGGGCGGCTTCCGCGGCGCGGTCGAGGCTTTGGGCTCGAACCCGGCGACCTCGTGGCTTTTGACGCGCGAGCGCATCTCGCCCTACTACTTCTTCAGCTACACCTTCATCCCGCTCTCGGCCATCGCCTTCCCGCACATCCTCATCTTCTGCCTGACGGCGAAGCGGATGGTGCAGTTCAAGAAGACCGTCATCTTCTACCCGCTCTGCATCCTCCTCATCTGGGCGCCGTGCGTCTTCCTCGGCGTGATGGCGAACCGGACGGCCGGCGAGATTCCGGCCATCCGCGAAAAGCAGGAGGCGCGGCGGGTGCTGGCGCAGCAGGGCCGGCAGATGACGCCCGAGCAGCGCGAGGCGACGCGCGAGCAGGCGACGGGCGACGACGTGATCCTGCACCTCCTGCAACACTACGCGCCGCTCTGGCTCGCGGGCATCCTCGGCGCGGGCATCATGGCGGCCGTGATGGCCTCGGACTCGCAGATCCTCGCGCTCTCGACGATGTTCGCGGAGGACTTCTTCGCCTTCTATGGCGGGCGCAGGCGTTTCGGAGAGCGCGTGCAGGTGCAGACCGGCCGCATCTTCGTCATCGTCCTGACGGTGCTGGCCTACGCCGTCGCCCTGCGCGCGCCCGAGACGATCTTCGAGATCGCCATCCAGTACGCCTTCTCGGGCTTCGCGGCGCTGTCGCCCCTGATGATCGCGGCGCTCTTCTGGCGCGGGTCAACGAAGTGGGGCGCGCTGGCCTCGACCCTCTGGGTGGCGCTGGCCGTGACGGCCGTCGCGGTCTTCCAGCAGACCTACCCCGCGCCTCCGCCGGGGCCGCCCGCGGTCGTCTGGTCAATCGGCGGCACAGAGATTCTCGCGCGCACGTCTTCGGGGACGAGCGTCTACGGCTTCATGCCGGTCGTCCCGATGGTGCTCGTCTCGGCGCTCCTAATGTTCGTCGTCTCGAAGCTCACCCGGAAGCCGAGCGCGGCGACCATCGAGAAGTATTTTTCTAAATGAAGAAGGAGAACCCCCGATGAGAATCAAGACGGCGCTCCTCTGCTGCGCCCTCCTGCTCGCGGCGTCCGTTGCCCTGGCCGTCCCACAGGCGCGCCCGAACTTCGCCGGCACGTGGGAGCTCGACCAGAGCCGCAGCCACAGCATCCCGCCCGACATGAAGCAGACGATGACGGTTGTGCATGAGGGCGACCGCGTCAGCGTGGAGCTGAAGGTCACCAACGCGCAGGGCGACCGAGTCGTCAAGGACGCCTACACGCTCGACGGCAAGGAGACGGAGTTCGCGCCGCCCCCGCCGCCCAACTACCCGAAGGACGCGCCGCCCCCGAAGGGGAAGCGGTCGGGGCGCTGGATGCCGAACGGCAAGGGCTTCATCGTCGAGGACGAAATCGCCCAAGCGGGGCCGCAGGGGCAGCCCGAGACCGTCCTCGTCGCCCGCAAGTGGATGCAGTGGCCCGACGGCACCTTCTCCATCGAGACCATCACCGAGCGCGGCGGCAACGCCTTCAACAATAAGAGAGTCTTTGTGAAGAAACAGTAGACAGTAGTCAGTAGTCAGTAGAAAAAGAGGCGGCGCGCCCGAAGCCTTCAGGTCGGGCGTGCCGCTTTGTCTTTCTACTGACTACTGACTACTGTCTACTGTCTACCCAAAACAATGCAGCTTCCCGTCCTGCGCGCCGACGACGACGCGCCCCGAAGCGATGGCGGGGGAGGCCGAGACGGGCGCGCCGAGGTTGAAGTCGGCGAGGCGGCGGCCGTCGTCGAAGGCCAGCACGTAGAGGCGGCCGTCGTTCGAGCCGACGAAGACGCGGCCGTCGGCCAGGGCTGGCGAAGACTCGACGCGCGCCTGCGTCCCGAAGGCCCAGAACTCGCGCCCCGTCCAGCAGTCGAGGCTGTGCACCATCTTGTCGCGCCCGCCGACGACGACGCGCCCCCCGGCGAAGCCCGCCGAAGAGTAGAAGGGGAACTGCCGGTCGCGGTTCTGGTAGCGCCAGCCGATCTTGCGGGCGGCGAGGTTGACGCCCAGCACCTCGTTGTTGAAGGTGCCGTAGAAGGCGTTCCCCTGGAAGAGCGCCGGGCTCGCGCCGGTGTACGCGCCCGAGTGCACCTGGAACGCCTCGCGCCCCGTGGCGACGCGCACCGCGCGCAAGATTTCGTCGCAGCCCGCCACGTAGGCCAGCCCGTCTGCTATTCCCGCCGTCGCGTGCACCTGCCCGCGCGTCTTCAGCTTCCAGAGCAGGCGGCCGTTGGTCGCCGAGACGCAGTAGAGGTGCGTGTCGTACGAGCCGACGAGGACGCGCGCGCCCGTGACGACCGGCGACGACTTGATCTCGCCGCCCGTCTTGAAAGTCCAGACGCCCTGCCCCGTGTCCGCGCGCACGGCGTGCAGCACGCCCCCGAGGTCTCCGACGTAGACCGTGCCGCGCGCGACCGCGGGGGAGGATTCGCCGATGGGGTTCCCCGCGTTGTAGCGCCAGCGCTCGCGGCCGTCGGCGAGGCTCACGCAGACCAGCTCGCCCCTCTGCGTGCCGACGTAGACGGCCCCCCCGACGACGGCCGCCGAGGACTCGACCGACTCGCCCGCGTCCACCGTCCAGAGCAGCCGCAGGTTCCCCGCGACCCTTGAGGTCGAGTACCCCGTCAGCAGAGGGTTCCCGCGGAACTGCGGCCACGCGTCGGCCGGCGTGTCCCCGCTGGCCCAGCTTCCGCGCGCGGACGAAGGCAAGAGACTGAAGGCCAAAGGCAGAAGTAAGAACTCCCTCCTGCCTAACGCGCGCGACTCCTCCGCTTCGGGATGCGCTTCTCCCCTGCCTGACTTCTGACTTCTGACTTTTGACTTCTGACTTTCTTTCAGTACGCCCACCCGTACACCTCCAGCGCCCCCGCGGCGTCGAGCGCGCGCGGGTTGAAGCGCCCTGTCCACTGCCCCGCCGCGTCCGACGCCAGCGCGGGCAAGTCCTCTCGCAAAACACCCGACTCGGAAAGTCTGCGCCGCAGGCCGCCCGCTTCGGCTAACTCTTCGAGGCGTCGCGCCAGCGCTTCCGCTGCGTCGCCGGAAGAAGGGCGTCGGCCTGACAACTCCGCGTAGCGCGGGCCGGCAACGTCGGCGTTCCAGCGGACGACCGACGGCAGGAGCGCCGCCAGCGCCGCCCCGTGCTCCGTGCCGTAGCGCGCCGTCAAAGGGTTGGCGCAGGCGTGCGCCGCGCCGAGCATCGAGTTCTCGATGGCCGCGCCCGCCACGTGCGAGCCGAGCAGCATCCGGCCGCGCGCTTCGATGTCTGCGGGCGCGGCGAGCACGCGCTCGTAGGAGCCTTCGAGCAGACGCCACGCCTCGCGCGAGAACATCTCCGAGAGGGGGTTGCGGCGCGTCGTCACGTGAGCCTCGACGGCGTGCGCGAGCGCGTCGAAGCCAGCGGCGGCCGTCACCCCGCGCGGGGCCGAGAGCGTCAGCTCCGGGTCTAACAGCGCGACGCGGAAGGCCAGGCCGGGGTCGCCGCAGGCCATCTTCGCGTGCGTGCGCTCGTCCGAGATGAGGGCGTAGCTCTGCGCCTCGCTGCCCGTCCCCGCGGTCGTCGGAATCCCTATTGACGGAAGCGACGGCCAGCCCGCCTTGCCGTAGCCGACGTAGTCCTGCATCCGCCCGCCGCTCGTCAGAAGGAGGTTGATTCCCTTCGCGCAGTCGAGTGAGCTGCCGCCGCCCAGACCGATGATTGAATCAACATTGAGCGGCGCGGCGAACGCGCGCCCGCGCTCGACCGACGCCGCGTCGGGGTTCGCGCCGAAGTCGTGAAACGGCACGACGAAGACGCCCGCCGCTTCGAGAATCTTAGTCGCCCTCTCGACGTGCCCGGCCTCGACGAGCCCTCGGTCTGAGACGAGCAGGGCGCGTCTGAAGCCGAGCGCGCGCGCCTCCTCGCCCAGTCGCGCGAGCGCGCCCGCGCCGAAGATGACGCGCGTCCTTGGTTGAAAGTCGAAACTCTCCATCCGCCCGCGCCTCAGATGCGAGCCCGTCGGGCGCGGGCGCGACGCCGCTGTGCCGAGCCTTCCGTCGAAGAGCCTTCGCCCGCGAGCACGCGCCGGACGTGCTCCATCGTCGCGAAGCCGCGGTCGTGGTAGCCGTAGATGCGCTCGGGCGCGAGCCCGCGCTCCGTCAGCCAGCGCGCGAAGAACGGCATGATCGTCCGGCGGTTGCGCGGGGGGAAGGTCGCCTCGCCGTCGAAGTAGAAGAGGTCGCCCTGAAAGACGATGCGCTCGCGCGGCAGGTGGACGATGACGTTCTCGCTCGTGTGCGGGTTGGGGCCCACGTCGATGAGTTCGACCGTGCGCTCGCCGTCGGTGACGACGCGCTTACCTTTGAACGCTTCGATGCGCAAAGGTCGAGGCTCGCGGGCGAGCCGGTCGGGCCGGAGCGCGTGCGTGGCCGAGGCCATGCGCTCGAAGAACTTGACGTTGCCCGTCGTCGTGAGCACCGTCGCGCCCTCGGCGATGAAAGCGCGCGCGCCGCCCGCGTGGTCGGAGTGCGCGTGCGTGACGACGAGGTACTTGATGGGCTTGTTCGGGACGGTCTCCTTGATCTTGCGGATGAACTCTTCGGAGAGCGTCGAGGCGCCGGGCTGCGCGTCGGCCGGGACGGCTTCGAGCGTCCAGCCGGGGGCCGGGGCTTCCGCCGCGAGGACGAAATCCTTGAACTCGACGAAGAGCGGGTTGAAGCCGCCGAGCGCGTTGACCATGAAGACGCCGGGCGCGATTTGGGAGACGGAGCCGGGCGTCAGGAGGTGCGCCTTGAGCGACTCGGGCAGCTCGAAGAGCGCGGCGACGCGCGGCGAGTCAACCTCGACGGACGTGTACCTCGCCTCGCGCCACACGTCGCCGCCGACTTTGATCGTGTCACCCGAAGGGAACCAGCCGAGTTTGTCGTGCCGCCCGTACGCGTCGAAGGCGTGCTCGACCGTCCGGTCGCCTAAGCCGGCGAACTCCATCGCGTACTCGTACTTCGAGAGCAGGCGCGTCTCCGCGTCGAGGAAGAGGCGCAGCGTCGCCTTCTCGTTCGGGAGCTTGAAGTCCACGAGGTCGTGGCGGCGTCCCTTGTAGTCTGCCGCCCCGGCCGATGTCAGGTTCGCGGGGTTGGCCGCGGCTTCGAGCAGCAGGAGGTGCGGCACGCGGCGCGCGCGGCGCAGGCGCTCGGCGCGCGCGGCGTCGTAGCGGCGGGCGGCGGCGAAGTGTTCGACGAAGTCAACGACGGTGCGCTCGTCGCCGACGTACGACCAGCGGCGGTGGCGCGTGGTGCCGTCGTGGCGGCCGGTCTTGTGTTCGTAGAGCAGCTTCTCCTCGGAGAAGTAGGCGACGACTGTTTCTTCGTGCGGGGCGTCGGTCGTGCGCTCGGGGTCGTAGCCCTGCGCCTCGGCCGAGCGGTGCTCGCGTCCCCCGGCGCGGACGACGACCGAGGCGAGCGAACGCAGCCGCGCCGCGCCGCCCAGGGCTTCGAGCGCCGCGTCAACCTTCCGCCGCGCGTCTTCGTCAGCCTGCGCGCTCGCGGCGATGGGGCAGACCAGGACGGCAGCGCAGAGCGCGAGCGTGCGCAGTCTCAAACAGAACACCCGACGGTTGAGATTGAGCGCCGTCCCCGTCACGTCTCGTGTCACCTCGCGGCCTTCGTCTGCGGCGCGCGGTCGGCGACGGCGTAGACGTGCCTGTGCGCGCGGAGGATGAGCATGCCGTCGCTGATGGCGGGCGTCGCCATCAGCGGCTCGCCCACGGGGTTCGTCGCCAGCAGCTCGAACTTCGGCCCGGCGCGGACGACGTACACGTCGCCGTCCTCGCTCGACAGGTAGAGCTTGCCGTCGGCCGCGACCGGCGAGGCGCTGAAGGAGCTGGACAGACGCTCCTGGTAGACGAGCCTGCCGGTCTTGGCCTCGAAGGCCGAAAGCACCCCGCCGTCGGAGAGCATGTAGAGGTGTTCGCCGTAGACGATGGGCGTGGTCGTGTACGGGCTCCCCTTGTCGGCCTTCCACGCGAGGTGGGCGTTCGACTGCTGGCCGTCCTTCAGACTGATGTCGCCCGCCCCCCCGGGGCGGAAGGCGTAGAAGCCGCGGCCCGGCGGGTAGCCGCCCGCGACGTAGACGAGCCCGTGCGCGACGACGGGGGCCTGCTGCTTGACCTGCGTGTCGGAGTCTGAGAAGCGCCAGAGTTCCTTGCCGGTCTGCGGGTCGTAGCCGCGTATGAAGCGGCCGCCGTTGGCGACCAGTTCCGCGCGCCCGCCCGCCTCGACGAGCGTCGGCGTGCTCCACGAGGTTATCTCGCCGCGCTCGACGCGCCACGCCTGTTTGCCGTCTTTGAGGTTGTAAGCGGCGATGAAGGACTGCTTGTGGCCGTCGGCCTGGACGATGACGAGGCCGCGGTGGATGACGGGCGAACTGCCGTGCCCCCAGGAGGAGTTGGGGTCGTCCCAGAGGCCGGGGTTGAGCACGCCGAGGTCCTGCTTCCACAGGAGCTTTCCGTTGAAGTCGTAAGCGTAAAGCCCCTCGGAGCCCATCAGCGCGACGACCACGCGGCCGTCGGTGACGGGCGTCGAGTTGGCCTGCGTCGCCTTGATGTGCCGGCGCGCGCGCGGCACGCCCTCGTGCGCCGTCTGCTGCCAGAGTATCTTTCCGGTCTTCTTGTCGAGCGCGTAGATGCGCCACGAGTGCTTCACCTCGTCGCGCGCCAGCGAGATGCCCCGATCCTTCGGGACGTAGGTCGGGTTCGGGTCGGAGCCTTCGGCCGTCACGACGAAGACGCGCCCGCCCCACACGACCGGGCTCGCGTGCGACAGCCCCGGGATGGGCGTCTTCCAGACGACGTTCTGCGACTTCGTCGCGTCCCAACTGAGCGGCGTCTTCTGACCCTCGGCCACGCCCGACGCCTGCGCGCCGCGGAACTGCGGCCAGTTCTGCGCGACGGCCGTCGGCGCGCAGGCAAGAAGCAGACAGAAGGAGAGTAGCTTTTTCATTGCTCGACCTGCCTCTCTTTAGCCGTGAACCGTGAACCGTAAACCGTGACGAGATAAAACCTGACCTAACCTGTCACGGTTTACGGTTCACGGTTCACGCTCTTATTTACCTCACTGCGTCGCGGTCGCGGGCTTCGCGGGGGGCGCGGCCGGGCCAGCGCCCTCGGCGAGCGCGAAGAGCTGGTTGCGGTTCGTGATGAAGAGGGCGCCGTTGGCGGGGATGGGCGTCGAGTAGACGCTGCTGCCCATGTTGATCTCGGCCAGCACCTTCTTCTCCCGGCCCGCCTGCATGATGACCACGTCGCCGTCCTCGTCGCCGAGGTAGACGCGCCCGTCGGCCGTCAGCATCGGCGAGCCCCACACCGCCGCGAACATGTCGTGCACCCAGAGCTGCTGACCGGTCTTCGCGTCGATGGCGTGGAAGAAGCCGCTGAAGTCGGGCTGGTAGACGATGCCGTCGGCGATGGCCGGCGTCGAGATCGAGCGCCGAATCTTGTCGTAGTGCCAGACCATGCCGGTCTTCGTGATGTCGCCGCGCTTGGTGGCGTCGATGCAGTACATGTGGCCGACGCCCTCGCCGTGCTCGGGGTCTTGCCCGTTCGCCAGATAGACCTTCTCCTCGTAGATGACGGGGGTCGAGATGATCTCGTTGCGCGTCTTCGGCCAGACGGAGTCCTTCGGGTTGGTGTCGAACTCCCAGAGCTTCTTGCCCGTCGCGGCCTCGTAGCCGCGCACCCAGCCGTCGCCCTGCCCCATGATGACCTGATCGACGCCGCCGATCTTGCCCACCGTGGGCGTAGACCACTGCCCGTGCAGAATCTTCTCGCCGGGCGAGGCGTCCTCCCAGACGACCTTGCCCGTCTTCTTGTTGACGGCGATGATGGCGGGCGCTTTGGGCGAGGGGACGTTGACGTGGCTCTCGTCCTGCCCGTTCGAGGTCGAGACGTAGACGAGTTCGCCCCACGCGACCGGCGAGGAGTTGGCGAGGTTGTGCGGGAAGGCCCCCAACTCCTCCATCATGTCGAGCCGCCAGACCACGTCGGCGTGCCCCGCCCCCTGCGCCTTCTCGTCGGTGACGGGGCCGTCGTTCTCCTTGTCGTCGAAGCCCCGGAGGTCAACGCACATCAGCTCGGCGCGGTTCGAGACGTAGTAGACGCGGTCGCCCTCGATGAGCGGCGAGGAGGCGATGCCCTGGAAGGGCCAGTCGTTGACGCGCCCGGCGGCCACCTTGTCGTGGACGGCCTGCCAGAGGAACGCGCCGGTCTTCTCGTCGAAGGCCATCAGCACGCCCTTGTCGCCGACGATCTTCGGGTCGCGCTTGGCCTCGTTGTTGGTGCCGACCAGCACCACGCCGCCCGCGACCGTGATGTTGCCGTAGGTCTGCGAGCCCAGCTCGGCCACCCACTTCACGTTCTTCTTCGTCTTCACGTCCCAACTGGTGGGCATCCCCTTCGCCTTCGACACCATGTTGCGGTCGGGCGTCCCGCCCCACATCGGCCACTCGCCGGTGCCGGGGTCGGAGAACGAGTAGACAGTAGTCAGTAGACAGTAGGCGGTAGTTAAGACCACCGCCAGGCTCACGCCGACGAACCGAACTCCCGTTTGACGCTTTCTCAATGCAGCTTTCATCATCAAGTTTGACCTTCCCTCCTACTGCCTACTGACCACCTGCCTGTTCGGGTACACCTTCAGATTGTCGAAGTAGATTTCCGCGAGCGCGCTGCCGAAGATGCCGGGGCTGCCCTGCCGGTTGCCGATGGGGTCGGTGCGCTCGACCGTCCAGGCTTCGGGCTCGGGCGAGGCGGCGGGCCAGACCTTGCCGCGCGCGCGCACCTGTCCGTTCGGCAGGTTCTCGACGCGCAGTTTGACGCGGTACCAGGTGTCCGTCTTCCACTCGAAGGGGACGGTGGCCGAGCGCGCCGTCTCGGGCTGCCACGGCGTCAGCTCCAGCTTCTGCGCGTTGCCGAAGAGCGTCAAGGAGTAGCGCTGCGCGAGGACGCCGGCGTCGCCCACCTGGCGGCGGCGCGTGGTGGCGAGGAGGTCGGCCTCGACCGTGTAGTCCGAGAGGTCGTCCGGCCCCATGTAGGCGCGCGCGCGGCTCAGCAGCGAGGAGCCTTCGGTGGTCTTCACCAGCACCCTCTTGCCTTCCACGTCGCGCGTGATGAACTTCATCCCCGTGTTCGTCCAGTGCTGCGGGAAGGTGTTCAGCTCCATCGCGTCGAAGTTCTCGGCCCACGGCAGCGGCGGGATGACGCGCACGCGCGCCGCGCCGGTGACGCCGCCCACGGTCGCCCTCACCTCGCCCGTCTGCACGACGGCGTCCGACGAGGCCGTGAACTGACCGGCGTCGGCCTTGCCGTTCAGCTTGTCGAGTGCCCACGTCGCCGTCTCCTTGATGCGGTCTTCGCGGATGAGCCGACCCGCTTCATCGAAGAAGCGCAGGCGGTAGCGTACGCTCTCGCCGGGTCTGATGGTCACCTCAGCCGGGATGACCTGAACGTGCGCGAGCGCAGTCGAGGGGCCGGCACCGACCCCGATGCCCGACCCCTCCTTCGGCCGGGCGGCCTTCTTGCCGATGCAGTAGAGGTTCGAGTCGGTGAGGAGGAAGACGCGGCCGTCCGAGACGGCGACCGAGGCGATGATGGCCTCGGGCTGCTGCTCGGTGCCGAGCTGATCTTCGTCCAGGACCTTCGCGCCGGTCGGGCCGGGCTCGATGATGAAGAACTTGCCGTTCTCCGTCCCGACGTAGAGCTTGCCGTCGGCCAGCACGGGCGAAGCCTTCTGGATGGTGCCGAGGTTCTGGAGCCAGAGCTGCTTGCCCGTCGTCACGTCGAACGCGCCGAGGTTCGCGCCGTTGTCCACCTGATACAGGCGGTCGCCGTCGAGCACCGGCGAAGAGAAGCCGCCCTGCCAGCCGTACACCTTCCACTTGAGCTGCGCCATCTTCAGCTCACCCTTGAGCGACGCGTCGAGCGCGGCGATCATCCCCATCTCGTTCGAGTCGAGGTTCTCCTCGCTGTGCGTGATGACGGCCTCCGTGCCCCGGACGACGACGCCGGTGTTGAGCCCGCGCTTCGAGACCTCGATCTTCCAGACCGGCTCGCCCGTCTGCGGCTTGACGGCGTGCACCCACCCGTCGCTCGCGCCCTGGATGAGCAGGCGCGTCCCCGCGACCTCGGCGATGATGGGCGCGGCGTAGGTCGTGTCGTAGGGCCGTGCGCCGGGCGCGCTCGTCCAGACGGTCTCGCCCGTCCGCTTGTCGAAGGCCATCCAGCGGTGCAGCCCGCGGTGGTGCGCGCCCCAACTGAACGTGACGCCGCTGACGATGACGAGGTCGCCGTCAACGATGGGCGAGACCGTGCGCCCGCCGTGCGTCGTCAGCAGCCCGAAGTCCTCGCCGAGCGAGCGCTCCCACAAGACCTTCCCGTCCCCGCCCGAGAGCCCGACGAGGTGGCCGCCGCCGCCGAAGGCGTAGACGTTTCCGGTCGCGGGGTCGCCGACGGGCGAGGCCCACCCCACGCGGTGCGCCGGGATGTCCGAGAGGTAGACGTTGAAGCGCCGCTCCCACAAGACCTTCCCCGTGTCCGCGTCGAGGCACAGCAGGCGCTCCTGCAAGCGCTCGCCCTGCCCGGCGCCGTTCCAGAGGTAGACGCGGTTCGCCATCACGACCGGGGTGGAGCGTCCGCCGTAGGGGGCCTTCCACGCCAGGCCGTCGCCCGACGGCGACCAGCGCGCCGGCAGCCCCTTCTCGGCCGAGCGGCCGTCGCGCGCGGGGCCGCGCCACTCGGCCCAGTCGGCGGCGCGCGCCGCCGAGCCGGTCAACAGGAGCAGGGTGAAGAGCGCGCAGACCTTGAGCCGCCGCAGTTGTGCGTTCGTCTTCAAATCGTTTCGCCTCGCAGTCACTAAAAGATGTCCGGGTTAGAAACCTTGTGCGGGCCTCGCACGTTTTATCATACGTCGTGAGATGAGTTCTCGCCGCCGCGCGGCCAAAAAATTTTACTTGCTTTTAGAGTCCCACGGGATGTAAATACGCCGACGCGCCGCCGTTTGTTTAAGCAGCCCGGCGGCACTTCCGAGCCATTCCGAAATCACGTACGCGAGCCCAATTTCTTGGACTGCCCGCGCCGCGCCGCGCCCGACAAGTTAACACCACCGCGGCGGCAACGAAAAACGGAGTAGACGAACATGACGCTCAAGCGCACAACCCTTGCGGCCCTGCTCGCGCTCGCGCTCGCCGTCGCGGCGGCCGCCCAGGACCCGAAGCAGGCGCTCAACGAACAGCTCTACGAGGCCGCGCGCAAGGGCGACCCCGCGGAGGTCAAGGCGGTGTTAGACCGCGGCGCGGACGTTAACGCCAAGTTCCGCTACGGCGCGACCGCGCTCTTCAAGGCCGCCGAGCGCGGCCACACCGAGGTCGTCAAGCTCCTCATCGAGCGCGGGGCGGACGTAAACGTCAAGGACACCTTCTACGGCGCGACGGCGATGTCGTGGGCCTTGCAGAAGGGGCACACCGGCGTCGTCCGCGCCATCCTCGCCAAGAGCGACGCGGAGGCCAACGACGTGCTGACGACCGGCGTCAGCTCGGGCAACGCGGAGTTGGTCACGGCCGCGCTCGACACCGGCAAGGTGTCGGCCGAGGCGCTGACGGGCGCGCTCGTCACGGCCGGCTCCGACGAGAAGAAGGCGGCCATCGTCGAGGCGCTCAAGAAGGCGGGCGCGAAGCCGCCGCCCGAGGTGGACGCGGGGCTCCTCCAGTCCTACGTCGGCAAGTACAAGGCCGAGCCCGCCCGCGAGATCAGCATCACGCTCAAGGACGGGAAGCTCTCCGTCGTGGGCAGCGGCGGCTCCGCCGTGCTGATGCCGCTCGACCAGAAGACCTTCCGCCCGCCCGACTTCGCCGGCATGTCCATCACCTTCAAAGTCGAAGACGGCAAGGTCACCGGCCTCGACTTCAAACAGGGCGCGAACACGACGGCCTTCAAGAAGGAAGCTAGTCAGTAGATAGGGGCTCAACATGAAAAGACTCACTCTCTCGCTCTTCTGCCTGTGCCTGGCCGCTCCGTCCGCGGCGGCGCAGAACTGGCCGCAGTTCCGCGGCGCGGGCGCGTCGGGCGTGGCCGAAGGCAGGCCCGCGCCGGTCAAGTGGGACGCGACGAAGTCGGCGGGCGTCGTCTGGAAGACGCCCGTCCCCGGCCTCTCGCACGCGAGCCCCGTCGTGTGGGGCGACCGCGTCTTCGTCGTCACGGCCGTCAGCACCGACCCCAAGCCCGAGGCGCGCTTCGGCCTCTACGGCGACGTGGAGCCGGTGAAGGACGACCCCAAGCACGCGTGGAAGGTCTACGCGCTCGACAAGAAGACGGGCAAGGTCGTCTGGGAGCGCACGGCCTACGAGGGCATCCCGAAGGTCAAGCGCCACCCGAAGTCCTCGCACGCGGCCTCCACCCCCGCGACCGACGGCCGCGTGCTCGTCGTCAACTTCGGCTCCGAGGGGCTCTACGCCTACGACCTCAAGGGCAAGCTCCTCTGGAAGCAGGACCTCGGAGTGCTCGACGCCGGCTGGTTCTACGACCCCGACTACCAGTGGGAGTACGGCAGCTCGCCCGTCATCTACAAGAACCTCGTCATCGTCCAGGCCGACATCCAGAAGGGCTCCTTCATCGCCGCCTACGACCTCAAGACCGGCAAGCAGGTCTGGAAGACTTCGCGCGGCGACGAGCTGCCCGGCTGGGCCACGCCCACGGTCTACGAGGGGAAGACGCGCGCCGAGATCGTCACCAGCGGCACGAAGGCCGCGCGCGGCTACGACCCGCTGACGGGCAAGGAGCTGTGGCGTCTCTCGCCCAACTCCGAGATCACGACGCCGACGCCCATCTTCGCGCACGACCTCATCTACGTCACCAGCGGCTACCGCGCGCCCACGCCCATCTACGCCATCCGCCCCGGGGCGACGGGCGACATCAGCCTGAAGGACGGCAAGGAGTCGAGCGAGTTCATCGCCTGGAGCAAGCCGCGCGGCGGCCCCTACATGCCGACGCCCATCGTCTACGGCGACCTGCTCTACATCCTCTCGAACCAGGGCGTGGTGACGGCCTACCAGGCGAAGACGGGCGAGCGCGTCTACCAGCAGCGCATCGCCGACCGCGGCGGGGCGTTCACCGCCTCGCCCGTCGCGGCCGACGGCAAGGTCTACCTGTCGAGCGAGGACGGCGAAATCTTCGTCTTCAAGGCGGGGCCGAAGCACGAGCTGCTCTCGGTCAACCCGATGGGCGAAGTCCTGATGGCGACGCCCGCCATCAGCGACGGCATGCTCATCGTCCGCGGCATCAACCACGTCTTCGCCGTCGCCGAGCCGGCAACCGAGCCCGTCAAGAAGGCCGAGAAGTGACTCGGCTTGAGTGATGCTACAGAACCGCGAGCGGTAGCGAGCGGGTGCGTGCTGCGACGCCGAGCCCGTCTGATGTCACCGCGACCCGCTCGCTACCGCTCGCGGTTCTGTTTTACCGAACCCTTTGAAGGAAATCTCATAGTGAAACCGTCAGCAAAAATCTTCTTCGTCCTCTTCGCTTCGCTTCTAACCGCGCTCGCGCTTTCGCTCCCGGTCGCTTCGGCGGGCGGCGAGGCTAACTGGCCGCAGTGGCGCGGCCCCGACGGCTCGGGGGTGTCGGCCGAGAGAGGGCTGCCGGAGGAGTGGGGCGAGGCGAAGAACATCCGCTGGAAGACGCCGCTGCCGGGGCGCGGCCATTCGAGCCCGGTCGTCTGGGGCAACCGCGTCTTCGTCACGACCGCCGTCGAGGGGCCGGTCGTCCCCGGCGCGAAGGCCGTCGAGCACAAGATCGAAGGTCAGGTCTGGAGGCACCCGGACAGCGTCGGCGCCGACCGCAAACACGCCTTCAAGGTCATCGCGCTCGACCGCGACACCGGCAAGGTTCTGTGGGAGCAGACCGCTTGGGAGGGCACGCCCTACGACGACCGCCACCGCAAGGCTTCCTACGCCTCGGCCACCCCCGCCACCGACGGCCGGATGGTCTACGCCTTCTTCGACACCGAAGGGCTCTACGCCTACGACTTCTCGGGCAAGCTCGTGTGGAAGGCCCACGTCGGCAAGCTCGCCAACTCCGGCGTGGGCGGGGGCATCTCGCCCGTCCTCTACAAGGACTTCGTCATCGTCCAGGCCGACGAGGAGGAGGCGAAGAACTCCTCCATCGTCGCCTTCGACAAGAAGACCGGCAAGGAGGTCTGGCGCACGCCGCGCAAGGTGCAGATCAGTTGGGCCACCCCGCTCCTGGTCAACACGGGCAGGCGCACGGAGCTGATTACGAGCGGGAACGAGTCGGTCATCTCGTACGACCCCGCGACGGGCAAGGAGCTCTGGCGCAGCAAGGGGCTGGAGAGCAACGCCATCCCCTCGCCCGTGGCGACGGCCGGGCACGACATGGTCATCGTCTCGGCCGGGTACCCGGCGAAGGTGGCTTACGCCATCAGGCTCGGCGCGTCGGGCGAGCTGAAGGACGCGGACATCGCGTGGCGCTACGCGAAGGGCACGGCCTACGTGCCCTCGCCGATCCTTTACGGCGACTACGTCTACCTGCTGACCGACAAGGGCATCATGACGTGCCTCGACGCGCGAACGGGCGAGGTCAAGTACGAGGGCGGGCGGCCGCCCGTCCCGGCCACCTTCACCGCCTCGCCCGTCGCCTTCGACGGCAAGATTCTGCTGACGAGCGAGGACGGCGACACCTTCGTCGTCAAGGCCGGGCCGAAGCACGAGGTGGTGCGCACCAACTCCGTGGGCGAGCCGGTCTACGCCTCGCCCGCGGTCGCCGACGGCAAGCTCTTCATCCGCGGCGAGCGCCACCTCTACGCCATCGGGCTGGCGAAGAAGTAGCGGCGAGATAAAAGGGAACACGCGGCGGCCTTGCGCCGTCAAACGGGAGGGCGCAAGATTGCACGCGCCCTCCCTTCAATTTTTTAATCAGGAGCAGATGCCATGTTCGAGGAGACGCAGACGCCGAAGAGGAGTCCCTGGTTATTGTTCGCGGCCCCTGTGCTCGTCGTCCTGCTCGGCGGCGCGGGCGCCTACCTTCTCTTCGGCGGGCGCGGCGACGTGGCGGGCTCCGAAGCTCATTACCACGCGCTCGAACGCCACCGCGCGCAGCAGCAGGGCCAGCCCGCGCCCCCGGCCGACCCCGGCACGGCGCCCGCCGCAGACCCGCAGGCGAGCCCCGCCGCCGCCGCAGACCCCGCCGCGCAGCCCGCCGCCGCCCCGCCGGCTCAGGAGGCCGCGCAGGCGAACGCCGCGAATCAGCCGGCGGCGGCCGCGCCCGCGCCCGCGCGCAGGAACTACTGGACGAACTTCCGCGGCCCCGCGCGCGACGGCCGCTACGACGAGCAGCCCATCAAGACGAACTGGCAGGGCGGGCTACAGCAGCTCTGGAAGCAGCCCGCGGGCGGCGGCTACTCCTCCTTCTCCGTGGCCGACGGCGTCGCCTACACCATCGAGCAGCGGCGCGGGCAGGAGGTGGTCACCGCCTACAACGTCGAGACGGGGCGCGAGCTTTGGGCGCACGGTTGGGACACGCTCTTCCGCCCCGACGACACGGGCGACGGGCCGCGCTCGACGCCGACGTGGCACGACGGCCGGCTCTACGCCCTCGGGGCCGCGGGCGAGCTGCGCTGCCTCGACGCCCGCACGGGCCGCCTCGTCTGGTCGAAGAACATCCTGAAGGAGAACGGCGCGTCGAACATCTCCTGGGGCATGGCGGCGTCGCCGCTCGTGGTTGACGACAAGGTGATCGTGATTCCGGGCGGCTCGAACGGGAGGTCGGTCGTCGCCTACAACGCGCGGACGGGCGAGCGCGTGTGGGGCGCTCTGGGCGACGCGGCCTCCTACACCTCGCCGATGCTCGTCACGCTCGCGGGTCGCCGCCAAGTGCTCGCCGTCACGGCGCGCAACGTCGCCGGCATCGCGCCCGAGGACGGGGCGGTCTTGTGGGTCTTCCCCTGGTCGAACTCCTACAGCATCAACGTCTCGCAGCCCCTCGTCGCGGGGCCCAACCGCTTCTTCATCTCGGCCGGGTACGGGAAGGGCGCGGCGCTCGTCGAGTTGACGAACGCGGGTGGCAAGCTCTCGGCGGCTTCGGTCTGGGAGCGCCCGTCGATGAAGAATAAGTTCAACAGCTCGGTGCTGCACGAGGGGCACGTCTACGGCCTGGACGAGAACATGCTGACGTGTGTCGAGCTGGAGACGGGGCAGCAGAAGTGGAAGGCGCGCGGCTACGGCTACGGGCAGGTCGTGCTGGCGAGCGGCCACCTCATCGTCACGACCGAGGAGGGCGAGGTCGCGCTCGTGCGCGCGACCCCCGCCGGCCACACCGAACTCGCGCGCTTCCCCGCCCTCCAAGGGCGCACCTGGAACGTCCCGGCCATCTCGGGCGGCCGCCTCCTCGTCCGCAACGCGACCGAGATGGCCTGCTATAAACTCACCGACTGAACAGCATTTAGAGCGTTTTGCGAATCAGTTGACCAATCGTTTAGAGGCGGGCTGCGGCCCGCCGCCGCTGGCTCCATCGCGGCACGCGGCGGCGGGCCGCAGCCCGCCTCTAAACGGTAGAAAGGTAAACTCAAACGCAACCCGCTCTAACCGGCCGCGCATGGCATTCCCACGCTCGGGAATGCCATGCGCGCGCGCGGGAATGGTGTGCGCGCGCGTGGGAATGCCATTCCCGCGTGGCGGAACTCCATGCGCACGCGTGGGAATGGCATTACGTCACGCGGGAATGGCATTGCGTCGCGTTGAAATGCCGTTACGTCGCGCGGGAATGGCATTCCCGCGCGACGTAACGGCATTCCGTCACGGCCGAATGTGATTACTGGCGGAGCGAGAGCGAGGCGAGCGTCGTCTCGTCTTTAACCAGGAGCGTGTCGCCGAGGACTACGGGGTGCGCCCAGGTCTGCGAGGTGGCGACGGTGTACTGCGCCGCGGGCGCGAACTCCTTCGCGGACGCGGGCAGGACGTAGAGCACCGCGTCGTTCGTGAGCGCGAGCAGCGTCCCGCCGAGGTTCACGACCGAGGCGTTCTCGCCCATCCGCCCCGGCCCCTGCCAGAGGGTCTTGCCCGTCTCCGCGTCGATGGCGAAGAACTGCCCCTTCTTGCGCGCCGAGAGCCCGTACAGGGTCGAGCCCGCGAGCACGGGCGTGTTCATGTACAGCTCGTTCTCCCCGTTGCGCCAGACCTCGACGGCCTTCCACTTCCCGCCCTCGCGCGCCGGGCGCAGGGCGACGATCCCCTGCCCTTCGATAGAAACGATGACGGCGTCTTTGTAGACGACCGGCGTGTTGCAGTTCGTGTCGTAGTGCGTCTTGGCCGGGAGTTTCCAGAGCAGCGCGCCCGTCGCGGCCGAGACCGCGACCAGCTCCTTCTGCGTGAAGGTGACGACCTGCCGCTCGCCCCCGGCCGTTAAGATCACGGGCGAGGAGTAGGCCGGGCCGTCCGCGTCGTAAGACCACTTGACCGCGCCGGTCGCCGCGTCGAAGGCCGTCAAAGCGCCCTTGTCGTGCCCGCCGACGTGCGCGATGAGGAGGTCGCCGACGACGGCGGGCGACATCGCTGTCCCGTAGAGCGGCGAGGTCACGGGGAACTGTTTGGAGAAGTCTTTCCGCCAGAGGAGGCGGCCCGTCTTCGCGTCGTGCGCCGAGAGGAGGCCCGCGATGCCGAGCGTGTAGACCCGGCCCCCGGCGACGACGGGCGTGGACTTCGGCCCCTTGCCGTGGGCCCGCGCGGCGGGGTTCAACTCGTACGGAGCAGGGATAGCGCCCGCGCGCCAAAGCTCCTTGCCCGTGGCGGCGTCAAGGGCGAGGAGCACCTCCTCCTCGCCCTGCCGCGCGAACTGGTAGACGACGCCGCCCGCCACGACGGGCGAGGCGTGGCCGATGCCGACCGACACCTTCCAGCCCGGCTTCAGCTCCTTCGGCCAGACGGCAGGCGCGGAGACGCCCGTCGCCAGCCCGTCACGGTTCGGCCCGCGCCACTGCGGCCACTCGGCCACGGCGGCCGCGGGCGTATTCGCTTTCACGTTCGCGTCAACGGCCGTCGCGCTCGCGCCGTCCGCGGCGGCGGGCGTCGGCGTCGCCGCGGGAGCCGCAGGCTGTGCGGTCGGCGTGGGCGTGGCGGCGGCGTCTCCGACGAGCGCGGCGGGCTGGTCGGTCGCGCCCGCGGCGCAGGCCGCGAGGGCGAAGGCGAGGAGCGGGGCCGTCAACAAGGTCAGCCGGCGGACGTGTTTTGTCGTTCTCATCCCGAAGTCACCCGTGTGCGGTCTCTAAAAGAGGAGCTTCGCGCCGAACTGTATGTGGCGCGGGTCGCGCGCCGAAGTGACCTGCCCGAAGGTGGGCGAGCCCAGGAAGTTGTCGGGCAGGTTCAGGTTCGGGTGGTTGAAGAGGTTGAAGACCTCCGCGCGCAGTTGCAGGCTCAGGCGCTCGCCGAGCGAAGTGTTCTTGACGAGCGACGCGTTGACGTTCTGGTAGCCGGGCCCCGTCAGGATGTTGCGCCCTGCGTTGCCGAACGTGCCCGGCGCGGGGAACGCGAAGGCCGAGGTGTTGAACCAACGCTCGGGCGTGCGCGGCCCGGAGTTCGGGTCGCCGACGAGGTTCGGCCGGTCGTTCGCGCCGAAGCCGAGCGACGAGCGCCCCGTGCCGCTGTTGTCGAACTCCTGGATGAGGGCCACCGTGAACGGCCGACCCGTCTGCGCGGTGACGATGCCGAAGGTCTGCCAGCCCGTCAGCAGCGTCGTCAGGAAGCCGTCGTCGTTGACGAACGCGCCCCCGCGGCCGAACGGCAGGTCGTAGGAGTAGCTGACCGAGAGGCGCTGGCGCACGTCGAAGTTCGAGAGCCCGCGCTCGGCGCGCAGGTCGTAGGAGTTCTGCGGGAAGTTCGGGTCGCCGGCCGAGGAGAAGAAGTTCGAGGCGTCGTCAATCGACTTCGACCACGTGTAGGAGCCGAGCAGCGCGAGCCCCTTCGAGAGCCGCTGCTGGAAGCGCGCCTGAAGGCTGTGGTAGGTCGAAGAGGCGCGCGACTCTATCAGGTTGATGTCGTCGAAGAACGGGTTAGGGCGCGGGACGAACGGCAGCCCTTGAGGCAACACGCTCGGCTGCGGCTGGTTGATGTCGCGCGCCGAGAGGAGCTTCGTCCCCTTCGACCCGACGTAGGCGACTTCGAGCACGCCGCTGCGCCAGAGCTGCCGCTGCACGTTCGCGTTCCAGTGCTGCATGTAGGGCGTGCGCAAATCCCTCTGGATGGCGAGCGCCGAGTCGGGCAGCGCGAGGGGATAGTTCGAGGGGAACGGGTTGTCGAGCGTGAGCAGCAGCCCGAACTGCTGGAGCGGGAAGAAGAGGTTGAAGTCGAAGTAGGGGCGGTTGAAGTAGAGCGCCTCGCCGGGCGCGAGCGGCGACTGGTCGTAGTAGACGCCGTAGCCCGCGCGCAGGACGGTCTCGCCCGACTCGCCCAACGTCCACGCCAGCCCGACGCGCGGCGCGAAGTTGTTCCGGTCTGGGCGGAAGCCCGAGCGCGGGACGCCGTTCGTCCCTACGCCTAAGAGCGTGCCCGTCGCAACGTCGTAAACGTTCGCGCGGTCTTCCGCATCGACCGGCGGCGAGTTGTACTCGTAGCGCAGGCCGGCCGAGAGTGTCAGGCGCGGCGTCAGGCGAATCTGGTCGTTGAGGAAGAGGTGGTAGCTCTCCGTGCGCAGGTGCTGCGCGTTATCCACGCGCGCGCCGCCCGTCACCGTGGGGAAGCCGAGCAGGAGGTCTGCGAGCGAGTTGCCGGTGAAGGCGAACGGCGTGAACTGCAACAGGCCGCGCGCCTGCACGTCGCGGAAGGCGTTCTGCTGGACGGCGCGGAGGTCTGCGCCGAACTTCAGGAGGTGCCGGCCGCGCGTGTAGGTCGCCGTGTCGAGGAACTGGTAGGTGTTGGTGACGCTCTGCTGCGGGTTGTTGAACTCCTCGCCCAGCGGCGAGAAGCCAGTGACCGTGATGAAGCTCAGCCCCTGGTCGCGCGGGTTCGGCGAGAGGTCGGGCAGGCCGACGCGCCGGTTGACCGACTCCGCGCGGTTCTCCTGGAGCACGCTCGCCGCGACGCGGTTGAAGGCGACGCGCGCGTCGTTGACGAAGACGGGGCCGAAAATTTTAGTCCACCCCGCCATCGCGTTCTGGCCGCGCCGCGCCACGTCGTTGCCGTAGCCGGGGACGGCCGCAAACGTCGGCCCCGCGAACGGCTCGTAGAGCGAGCGGTCGCCGAAGCTGTAGCGGAAGGCGAGCGTCGAGCTGTCGCTCAAGACGTGATCGACGCGCGCGTCGAAGTGGTCGTTGCGGTCGCGCTGCGTGGGCGACGAGACGAAGTTGGCGAAGGGCGTCGGGCGGTTCGGCGCGGGGTAGAGCGCGGCGATGTTGCGCCCGATGGCGCTCTGTCTTTCGAGCGGCACGACGTTGCCGGGGAAGCAGCCGGACTGGTTCTGCGCGTTGCAGGGGAGCGGCTGGAAAGTCGAGGGGTCTACGCGGAACGGGTCGCGGACGAAGACGGGTTGGCCGAAGAAGTCGAACGAGTGCGAGAAGTCGCCCGCGCGTTCGGCGAGCGTCGGGACGTTCGCCACGCGCGTGATCCCTTCGCGCGAGCGCGTGCCCTCGTAGTCGGCGAAGAAGAAGGTCTTGTTCCTTCTGAGCGGCCCGCCGACCGAGAAGCCGAACTGGTTGCGGATGTACTTCGGGGCCGCCTCGCCCGCGGGCGCGAAGAAGTTGCGCGCGTCCGTCGCGGCGTTGCGGTGGAACTCGTAGAGCGAGCCGTGGAACTGGTTCGTCCCCGACTTCAGAACCACGTTGACCTGCGCGCCCGCGCTGCGGCCGAAACTCGCGTCGTAGGTCGAGGTCAGCGTCTCGAACTCGCGGACGGCGTCCACGGGCGGGCGCACGCCGAAGGTGTTGAGCTTGGGGTCAACGTTGTAGACGCCGTCGAGCAGGAAGTTGTTGGCGTCCTCGCGCGCGCCGTTGACGGAGAAGGCGAAGTCGCCGCGCACCGACCCGGCGGAGCCTTGCGCGGGCGGCGCGGCGCCGGGGACGAGCAGGGAAAGCTCGTAGAAGTTGCGCCCGTCGAGCGGGAGCCCCTCGACCTGCCGGTTCTCGATGACCGCGCCGAGCGAGGCGGACTCCTTCTTCAGCAGCGCCGCGTCGGTCACGTCCACGGTCTCGTTATTGACCAGCGAGCCCGGGCTGAGGGTCACGTCCACCCGCTGCTCCTGGTTGACCAGCACCTCCAGCCTGCGCTCGTCGTTTGCGAACCCCTGCGCGTTGAACAGCAGACGGTAGACGCCGGGGAGCAAAGAAGCGAACGCGTATTCGCCGCCTTCCCCGCTCCTCACCTCGCGCGTCTCGCCCGTCCCCTCCCTGGTGAGCGTCACGGTCGTGCCGGGGATGACGGCGCGGTTCGGGTCGTAGACGGTGCCGCGCACCGAGGCGCGGTGCGTCTGCGCGTGGGCCGTCGGCGCGGGGGCGAAGACGGCCGACAGCGAGATGGATAAAAGTACGAGCGCCTGGAGCTTTGATTTCAAGACTGATCTCTCCTCGGGACGTTTGGCGCGGCGCGCGCCGTTTTTTTTTTCGTCAGGCTTCTGCGGCAAAAGATGGCGTAAAAAGTGCGTATCTCCGCGATTTCCGCGGCGGCGGCGGAGTCTTACTCCTCAAAGTCTGAAACCGCCTGCTAGAATGCGGAGTATAAAGGGTTGCCCCAGATAGTTGCCATCGAACGCGGAGTTATACGTCCACATGCGGAAAAACGTTTCTCTTCTTCAACCCCTCTGCGCGAGGCTCGCCTGCCTCGCGCTCGCCCTCCTCTTCCCGGCCGCCGCGGCGCACGCGCAGACGACGAGCACGCTGGCCGGCGACGTGAAGGACTCCAACGGCGCGCTCATCCCGGGCGCGACCGTGACGGCCCGCCAGATCGAGACGGGCCGCACGAGCACGGCCGCCTCCGACGCCGAAGGCCGCTACGTCTTCGCCGGCCTACCCGTCGGCCCTTACGAGGTGCGGGCCGAGAAGGCGGACTTCCGCCCCTCCGTCTCCGAGCGCGTCACGCTGACGGTCAACGAGACGGCGACGCTCGACATCGTGATGCAGCCGGCGGGCGTCGGGGCCGAGGTCACCGTCACCGACCAGGCCGAACTCGTCAACACGCAGACGCCCGAGCTGAGCTTCCTGGTCGGCGAGCGCGCCATGAGGGAGCTGCCGCTGAACGGCCGCAACTACACAGACCTCGCCTTCCTCCAGCCCGGCGTCGTCGCCTACCCGCACCGCGACACCGGCTCGGTCGTCGCGCACGGCGTCGGCGCGAGCATCAACGGGCAGGACCCGCGCTCGAACGTCTACCTGCTCGACGGCACCGTGCAGAACGATTTTACCAACGGCCCCGCGGGCAGCGCCGCCGGCACCAGCCTGGGGCTCGAATCCATCCGCGAGTTCCGCGTCGAAACCAACGCCTACAGCGCCGAGTACGGCCGCAACTTCGGGGGGCAGATCAACGCCGTCTCGAAGTCGGGCTCGAACGCCTTCCACGGCTCGCTCTACGAGTTCCACCGCAACGACAACCTCGACGCGCGCAACTTCTTCGACCCGGCGCGCAAGCCCGAGTTCCGGCGCAACCAGTTCGGCGGCTCGCTCGGCGGCCCCGTCAAGCGGGACAGACTCTTCTTCTTCGCGGGCGTCGAGTCGCTGCGCGAGAACCTCGGCCGCACCGTCCGCAGCGTCGTCCCCAGCGCCGCCGTGCGCCTGGGCCAGGTCCACCCGGCCGTGCGCCCCTTCCTCGACGAGTTCCCGCTCCCGAACGGGCCGGACCTCGGCGGCGGGCTGGCCGCCTACAGCTTCGGCTTCGACCAGCAGGTGCGCCAGCACTTCCTCCAGGGGCGCGTGGACTACAACCGCTCGGAGCGCGACCAGTTCTTCGCGCGCTACACGTTCGACGACGCCGAGCAGAGGCTCCCGACCGACTTCCCGCAGTTCCCGCGCACCTTCTTCTCGCGCAACCAGTTCTTCACCGGCGAGTACCGGCAGACGCTCTCGGCCTCGACCCTGAACACCTTCCGGCTCAACTTCAGCCGCACGCGCGTCGGGCAGAACGTCGAGGCCAACACGACGCAGGAGTTGCCCGAGTTCGTCCCCGGCCGCGGCATCACGGGCGACATCGACATCGCCGGCATCCCGCGCTTCGGCCCGCAGTCTTCGGGCAACCTGCGCCTCGTGCAGAACGTCTTCGGCGGCGAGTACAGCCTCGTCCACAGCCGCGGCCGTCACCTGATTAAGGCGGGCGCGCTCGCCGAGCGCTACCAGGACAACATGGTCAACCCGACCTTCAGCAACGGCATCTACACCTTCGCCTCCGTCTCCGACTTCCTACAGAACCGCGCGCAGCGCTTCATCGGCCTCACGCCCGAGGCGCAGTTCGACCGCTACTGGCGCTTCACGCTCCTCGGCCTCTACGTGCAGGACACGTGGCGCGCGCACCAGCGCCTCTCCCTGAGCGCGGGGCTGCGTTACGAGGCTGCGACGATGCCGCAAGACCGCCGCGACGTGTCGCTCCCCAACCTGACCGACCGCACGCCGACGCCGGGCCCGCTCTACGAGAACCCGACCTTGAAGAACTTCGCGCCGCGCGTCGGCTTCGCGTGGGACGTTTTCGGCGACGGCAGCACGTCCGTGCGCGGCGGCTACGGCATCTACTTCAACACGAACAACCAGCAGAACCTGATCGTGACGGTGACGAACCCGCCGGCCACGCCGCGGCCCGTCGTCAACAACCCGACGTTTCCCGTCCCGAACTTCGCCGGCTCGCTCTCGATCCGGCCCGTGCAGTTCGACCTCGACAACCCTTACCTCCAGGTCTGGAACCTGAACCTGCAAAGGGAACTCTGGTTCGACACGGTCGTCACCATCGGCTACGCGGGCACGCGCGGCGTGCACCTGCTGCGCAGCAACGACGTGAACATCCCCGCGCCCGTCATCCGCGCCGACGGCACGCCCTTCTGGCCTGCGGGCCAGCCGCGCCCGAACACGGCGTTTACAACCATCGAGCTGAAGTCTTCGGACGGCAACTCCTGGTACAACGCGATGGTCTTCGAGGCGCGCAAGCGGTTCTCGCGGGGCCTTTACGCGCAGCTCTCCTACACCTTCTCGCGCAACATCGACACGACGCAGGCTTCGACCTTCTTCTCCGACGCGACGAACGGGACGACGACCGCCTTCCCGGAGTTCCCCGGGCTCAACTACAACAAGGGGCTCTCGGACTACCACGCCAAGCACAACCTCGTCGTCAACTTCACGTACCAGCTCCCGTTCGGCGAGGGGCGCGAGGGGCTGGCGGGCCTGTTGACGAGCGGGTGGCAGTTGTCCGGCATCGGGCAGGCGCGGAGCGGGAACCCCCTGACGGTCTTCGTCGCGCGCAACCGCTCGCGCTCGCAGTGGTCGCCGTCGCTCGCGCCCGGCATCGGGTTCGACCGGCCGGACTTCGCGCCCGGCTTCGACGCCGAGTCGGCCATCCTGGGCGACCCCGACCAGTACTTCAACCCGGCGGCCTTCCGCCTGCCGGCCGCGGGCACGCTCGGCAACGTCGGGCGCGGCTCGCTCATCGGCCCGAACCTGCGCGTCTTCGACCTGTCGCTCGTCAAGAACACGCGCTGGGGCTGGCTCGGCGACGAGGGCGCGGTGCAGCTCAGGCTGGAGGCTTTCAACCTCTTAAACCGGGCCAACTTCGCGCCGCCGTCCCTGATCGTCTTCACCGGCGCGGCCGACAACGAGCAGCCGCTCTCGACCTTCGGCCGCATCCGCTCGACCACCACCTCCTCGCGGCAGGTGCAGTTGGGCGTGCGTCTGACGTTCTGAAAAGTCGTGAACCGTAAACCGTAAACCGTGACAAGAGAAAAACCGTGAACCGTAAACCGTGAACCGTGACAAGTGGAAGACTGCTTCTTCTTGTCACGGTTCACGGTTTACGGTTCACGCGAACGGAGTGAGCACAATGCTCTGGATCATCTTCGCCCTCGGCGCGGCGCTCGCGTGGGGGCTGTACGGGCCGATTCTGCATAAGGGGCAGGTGCAGTTGGGGAACCCCCTGCGGGCGCTTTTGTGCGTGGGGGCGGCCTACTTCCTTATCGGGGTGCTGGTGCCGGTGCTGGGTCTGTCGTCGCAGGGCGGCGTGACGGCGGGGTTCACGACGAAGGGCGCGCTGGCGGCGACCGCCGGCGGCGCGCTCGGAGCGATAGGGGCCGTCTGCATCATCTACGCCTTCCGCTCGGGGGGCCTTCCGACCTACGTCATGCCGCTCGTCTTCGCGGGCGCGCCGCTCGTCAACGTCCTCTTCTCGATGCTGCTCCACCCGCCGAAGCAGGCCCCCAACCCGCTCCTCTACCTCGGCTTCCTCCTCGCCGCCGCCGGCGCAGGGATGGTCTTGTACTTCAAGCCCCAGTCGTGAAAGGCGCGTAAACCGTAAACCGTGACAAGAGGAAGACAGTTCTCCTCCTGTCACGGTTTACGGTTTACGGTTCACGGCTTTTTCCGCTGCCCGATGGCGTAGAGGTGGCCGGAGGTGCGTAGGAAGAGCTGGCCTTCGGAGACGGCGGGCGAGCTGAGGGTGTATTCGGCGAGGTCGTTCTCGGCGAGCACCTCGAACTGCGGCCCCGCCTTGATGACCGAGGTCACGCCGTCCTCGTTCGTCACGTAAATCTTCCCGTCGGCGAGCACGGGCGACGCGCTGTAGCTGCCGGGCTTCACGCGCTGCCGGCCGTAGACCTCCTTGCCCGTCTTCGCGTCGAAGCAAAAGACGATGCCGCGGTCGTTGACGACGTAGAAGAGCTTGCCGTCGGTCACCGGCGTCGGCACGTACGTCCCGAAGTCGGTTGACCAGACGAGGTGAGACTTCGACACGTCGCCGCGCCCGCCCGCGCGCAGGACGAGCAGCGGCCTGACCTTCCCCGGCACGTAGATCAGCCCGTCGGAGACGATGGGCGAAGACACGATGTTGTTGTTCGCGGTGCGCTCGGGGTTCAGCCCCCCGGCGCGCCAAAGCTCCTTGCCCGTCGCGGGGTCGTGCCCCGTCACGTAGTCGCCGCCGCTCACGACGATCTCTACGCCCTTGCCCACGCGCAGGAGCGCGGGCGTCGTGTAGGCGTCGGGCGACTCGCTCACGGCGTCGGTCGGCCGCTCGACGCGCCACAGAGTCTTCCCCGTCTTCTTGTCAACCCGCATCACGTACGAAGGGTCGTCCGTGGTCATCCCGTGCAAGACCTGCACGTAGAGCGAGTCCTCGTAGAGGAGCGGCGAGGAGGCGTAGCCCCACTTGAGCCCGAACGCGCCGTAGTCCTTCTGGATGTCGCGCGCCCACAGCTCGCGCCCCTCGAAGTCGAAGCCCTTGAGCACGCCCGTGCCCGTCATCACCCAGACGCTCTTGCCGTCCGTCACGGGCGAGGGCGAAGCCATGTTGTGCTTACGCATCATCATGTTGCCGCCCCCGAGCTTGCGCTTCCACAGCACCGCGCCCTTCGACCTGTCCACGCACCAGAGGCTCAGGTCCTCCTTCTCGGCGACGTTGAGGAAGACGCGCTCGCCCCAGACGATGGGGGTCGAGCCGCTGCGGTCGGGCATCGCGAGCTTCCACGCGACGTTCTCGGACGCCGTCCACTTCACGGGCAGGTTCCGCTCCGCGCTCACGCCGTTCAGGTCTGGGCCGCGCCATTGCGGCCAGTTGGCGTTGACGGCCGCGGCGAATAACACGACGAGACACGATGTCAGAAACAGTCTACGCATCTTGAACTCCTTCTCGGGCGGGTTGGGGACAGATTCTATTTCTCTTTCCGGTCGCGTGTAAATCAGAATCAATTAGCCACAGAGACACAGAGGCACAGAGATTCAAATTCAGAATCTCAAATCCGAAATTTCAAATTCTTAAACTCTCTGTGCCTCTGTGGCTAATCTTCACTCCTCGCGGAGTGCGGCGAGCAGGGGCGCGCGTAGCGCGGCCGCCGTCGCGACGAGCGACGCCGCGAGCCCCGAGACGATGACCGCCGCGAGCAGCATCCCCAGCGACGCGAGGGGCAGACGCCCGCCGCGCGCCGCGACCACCGGCGCAATCGCCAGCAGCGCGCAGAGCGTCCCCGTCAGGAGCCCGCACGCGAGCAGCAGCGCGTTCTCGGCGGTGATCATCAGGCCGAAGTGACGGCGGCCGTAGCCCACCGCGCGCAGCAGCGCCAGCTCCCTGCGCCTCTCCAGCACGTTGCGCAGCAGCACCGCCGCCAGCCCCAGCGTCCCCAGCGCGAGCCCGAGCCCGCCGAGCATCTGGAACGTCGAGAGGTATGTGTTCTCGACGCGGTGAAAACCCGCCAGCCGCTCCGAGGTCGAAGTCGCGTCGAAGCCGAAGTCGGACAGGCGCTCTTCCAGCGCGGCCGACACGCGCCGCGCCTCCGCGCCGTCGGGCAGGTCGAGCAGGAAGAACCTGTACCCTTCCTGTTCGGGGAAGTGGCGCAGAAAGTTCCGCTCGGAGACGAGCAGCTCGCCCTGAAAGATGCTGTCCGCGAGCGTCGCCACCAGCCGCAGCCGCAGGGGCTCAAGCCCCCCGCCGCGCTCAAGCACGAAATCTTCCCCGAGTCCTACGTGCAGGACGTAAGCGGCCGAGTTCGCGTCCGCGATGAAGGGCACCGCGCCGTCGGCGAACTCTCTGTCGAGCAGCAGCCACGGGTTCGTCACGCCCTCTGCTTCGGCGTCGTGCGTGCCGCCGAAACTGAAACGGCCTTCACGCGCGAAGGCTTCGGTCGGCGCGAGGATGCGCGGCCGGCTCGGCCGGTAGAGGTTCAGACAGCTCGCGTCGTCGCCGGGGCGCAGGCGGAACCGCGCGAGCGTGACATCCTTGAGCGCGTTCACGTCTCCCGTGCTGACGAGGTTCAGCGCGTCGCGCCCCTCGGGCGTGTTCGGGTCGTGGGCGACGGGCAGGAGGGACTCCGCGAGCAGCTCGTAGCCGCCGCCGCCCGACTTGCGTTCGCGCGCCGCCTCCGGCGAGTCGTCGCGCCGGAAGGCGTCCACCGCGACGATGATGAAGGCGGCGGCCGCGATGAGCGTGATGCACAGCACGCTGCGCCCCGGCCTGTAGGTCGCGCTCCTCACGCCGAGGCGCGCGACCGGCCACCGGCCGCCGCCGCCCAACGTCGTCCCGCGCCCGCGCCCCCGAAGCCACGCCGACTGAAACCCGAGCAGCGCGACCATCAACAGCGCCCCGCCCCCGAAGAACCCGACCGCCTGCCCCAACACGCCGACCGAAGCGGACACGATGAGGGAGACGCCCCCAAGCAATGCGGCCGCGGGGCCGAGAAGACGCCCCGACCGGAGCGCCTTCGGGAGACGCGACTTCGGGCCGTCGAAAGGCCGCAGGAGTCGTCTCTTCCAACGTCCGAGCCTGCCCCCTCTATCCCCTTCGGCCGCCTCCGCCTCCCAATCGCGCCCGCCCGCGAGCAGACTGCGCGCGGAGGCGCGTCGCAGTCCGCGTAACGTCAGGACGATACACACGAGCGCGGCGACTATGCCCCCGACTGCCCCGAACACGAACGGCCACGGCCCCGCGTGCAGTTCGAGCGAGGTCGTGCCCACGGCCCCGACCCACCACGTCCGCAGGCCCTTCATCAAGAGCCACGCGTACGCGTACGCGCACGGCACCCCGACGAGGCTCCCGGCCAACGAGAGCACGAACGCCTCCGTCAGGAAGATTGAGCGCACGCGATTGCGCGCGAAGCCGATTGCGTTGAGAAGCCCCACCTCGCGCAACCGCTGCTCGACGCCGAGGCGGAAGAAGAGCGCCGTCAGCAGCAGCGCCGAGACGACGATGAAGAAGCTGAAGTAGAGGAAGTATTCGCCGAAGTCGGTCGCGCCGCGCGAAGCCTCAAGCCCCTCGGCCCTCACGGCGAAGACGTTCAGCCCCGCCGCCGAGGGCTCCAACGCCTCGCGCAGCGCGGCCGAAAACTTCTCCGACGACGAGGCGTCAGTTGCCCCCTCGCGCGCGCGCAGCCGCAGCGAGGTCAGGTTCCCGAAGCGCGACCGCCAAAGCTCCCGCGCGCGCGCGAGTGTGATGAAAGCCTTCGGCGTCGTGCGGTGCTCGTCCCAGTAGTCCTCGTCCTGCGGGCGTATGCGCGAGAGGTCGATGGGGAACGGCGGGTCCCAGTCGGCGAGGCTGTTCGAGCCTGTGATGCCGGGATACTCCGGCACGAGGTCGCGGTCGGCCGCCTCACCTTTAATCGGTGTAACGCCCGCGAGGCGGAACTCCGCCGAGCGCGTCGAGAGCCGCCCCGACTCCTCCCACACGTAATACTCGAGCGTCACCAGGTCGCGCGGCCTCGCCCCCAACTCGCGCGCCGCCCACTCGTTCAGCACGAGGTCTGGGAGGCCGTCCGTGACCTTTAAAGGGGAGAGAGTCCCGTCAGCAACGCTCCCACCTGCCGCCGCCGCGCCGAGCAGTCGGCCGAAGGCTTCGTCGCCGAACGCGGTGACTATCGAGTAGGGCACCTCGCGGCCGTTCGCGCGGACGGAGTTGGCGAGGTAGGAGAAGACCGGCTCGGCGCTCATCCCCGTCCTGCCCGCCGCCGCGCGCGCCGCCTCCTCCAGCCCCTCACTTATCAGCCCGCTCTCGCTCTCGAACGCGAGGCCCCGCGCCCCGTCGAGCGCGCGCAGCTTCACGCCCAGGTCTTCGAGCGTCGCCGTCGCGCGCAGGCCGTTGTTAAGCCTCTCGGCCTGCGCGCGCCCGGCCTCCGCCCCCTCGCCGTGCGCGCTCAAGAGGATCGTGTTGACGCGCGCCGCGCGGTCGAGGCTGCGTTGTAGAGAGGTCAAAGGGACGAAGACGGCGCGCACCGCCGCCTGGCTCGGGCGCAGGGAGAACTCGCCCAGCTCCGACCCGGGCAGCGTCTCGCGCACGGTCAGCCGCGCGCTGCTGCCCACGTCGTCCTTGCGCCCGTGCAGAGACTCGACGGGGATGTCCGAAGGCTGCTCGACCCTCAAGACTACGGCGTCGCCCGCCGCCGCGCCCAGCTCCGCGGCGAGGGCCGGGCTCAGCAAAACCTCGTCGCTCTGCGGCGCGCGCCGCGCGGCTTCGCGGCGTCCGTGGAACTCCCAGAAGCGCGCGTCCACGCCGTAGACCTGCGCCGCCACGGCGCGACGGCCGCTCGCCTCGTGCGTCACGACGCCTTCGGCGACGACGAGGGGGCAGGCCGCGTCGAACCCTGCTTCTTTGAACCCCGCGCCCGCGCGCAGGTCTTCGCCCAAACGCTCGCGGAAGAAGTTCGGCGCGCTCAGGACGTGCGTCGCGCGCCCGAGCCGCTGCAGGAACAGCCCCCGCAGGCTCGCCCTCACCGACTCGCCGACCAGCAGCGCCCCGGCCAGCACCGCGACCGCCACGCCCACGCCCAGCACCACGGCCGCGTTCGTGCGCCGGTAGTATGTGAGATTACGCAGGACGAGTCTCAGCATTTAAGAACCGTGAACCGTAACCCGTAAACCGTGACAAGAAAAAACCGTGAACCGTAAATCGTGAACCGTGACAAGTAAGAACAGTCTTTCTCTTGTCTCGGTTTACGGGTTACGGTTCACGCTGTAGCGTCTGCTCCGTCAGCCTGTACCGCGCGGGGAAGCGCGCGGCCAGTTCGGGGCTGTGCGTGACGACGACGAGGACGGTCTGCTGCTCGCGGTGGAGTTCGAGGAGGAGCGAGGCGACGCGCTCGGCCGCCCTCTGGTCGAGGTTCCCCGTCGGCTCGTCGCAGAGCAGGAGCGTCGGCCGCATCATCAACGCGCGCGCCAGGGCCGCGCGCTGCTTCTCGCCGCCCGACAGCTCCGCCGGGCGGTGGCGGAGGCGCTCGGCCAGTCCCACCTGTTCGAGCAGGGCGCGCGCCCGCTCGCCGTAGTTATCACCTCCGCGCGCGACGAGCGTCGGCGTCAGGACGTTCTCTAGGACGGAGCACTGCGGGAGCAGGCAGTGGTCTTGAAAGAGGAAGCCGACCTCCCGGTTGCGGAACGTGGCGAGTTCCCTCTCGCCGAGCGCGAAGGGGTTCCGGCCGTCGAGCGTGACCGCGCCCGAGGTCGGCGGCTCCAGCGCGCCGAGGATGTAGAGCAGCGTGCTCTTCCCGCTCCCCGAAGGCCCCATGACGGCGACCGCGTCGCCCCGGTTCAGACTGAGCGACACGCCCGACAGGATGGGCAGAGCCCCCCGCGGCGTCATGTACTCCTTCGATAGGTTCTCGACGACAAGCACTCTGTTCGGCCTTCAACTTTGGTTTTCACTTGAACATAAAGAGAGAATTGCTCGACCGCAGAGACGCGGAGACACGGCTTAAGACACGGCTTCTGCTTTTAGCCGTGCCTCCGCGTCTCTGCGGTCAACCCTTCCCGGCAACAACTCCTCGTAGACTTCGAGCGCGCGGTCGGCCATCTGCTCGACCGAGTAGTGGCGGCGCACGTTCGCGTAAGCCGCGGCGCTCAGCTCTGCGGCGAGCGCCGTATCATCTTTGACGCGGCGCAGACCGGCGGCCAAAGCCTCGGCGTCGTCCGGCGCGACGAGCAGGCCGCCCCCGGTCTTCTCGACGACCTCCGTGAACGCGCCCCGGCGCGGCTGGACGACGGGCACGCCGCACGCCATCGCTTCGAGCAGGAAGATGCCCTTCGGCTCGTCGTAGGTCGCGGGCACCGAGAGCACGTCGAGGCCGCGCAAAAACTCCACCTTGCCCGCGCGGTCTAACGCGCCCCGGTAAGTGAACTCCGACGCGAGCCCCGCCTCGCCGAGACGCCGCCCGACGCCTTCGAGGTAGCCCCTGTGCTCTTCGCCGAGGTAGCCCGCGACTTCGAGCCGCGCCTCGCCCCCGCCGAGAGACTTGCGCATCTCCACGTAAGCCTCGGCCAGCAGGTGCAAGCCCTTCTCCGGCGCGACGCGCGCGAAGTAGCCGACCGTGAACGGGCCGCTTTCCTGCCGCGGCTCGCGCATCTCGAAGTCGCGCAGGTTGATGCCGAGCGGGACGAGCCCCACCTTCTCCGGCGGGATGGAGAGGTAGCCGGGCATGAACTCTTCGTAGTAGCGGCTGACGGCGAGGAAGCGCGAGACGAAGGGTACGCTCTCGCGGATGAGCCGCAGCGACTCGGAGCGGTACGGCTCGGGGAGACCTTCGAGGAAGAGGTCTTCGCCCTGGAGCGTGCAGCAGACGGGGCGGCCGAGCGCCTCGCGCAGAGGTTTCGCCAGGCCGATGAGGAGCGTGTACGGGAGGCTGACGACGTCGAACGGCGGCTCGGTCTTGAGCCAGTCCAGAAGCTTCCCGAACTCCTTGCGCTGGTTCCCCTCCTCGCCCTTCAGCATCGAGACGGTCAGCTCGCCGAGCAGACGCGGGCTGGTCTGGATGGAGCTGCGCGCGGCGAGCTTGAGCGCGAGCTTCGAGTCCCACAGGCGGTCGAGCAGGCGCGGCGTGCGGCGGAACAGGGCCGAGTGCTGTTCGAGGTAGACGCTGATGCCGCCGAAGAAGACGCGCTCGCGGCTCACGTTCGGCTCGTCCGTCAGCGTCGGCGTGTAGAGCGGCACGAGCACCACGTCGTGCCCGCGCGCCAAAAGCTCCGACGCCAGCGCGTTGTCGCGCAGACAACTCCCGCAGTACATCTGCGCGGCCCCGGCCGTGATGTAGAGAACTCGCATAGCAGTAGTCAGTAGACAGTAGTCAGTAGACAGTAGAAAAACTTTCTCATTGCGAACCGTGCGGTTGTCATCTTCGACTTCCTCAAAGCGGAGCCTGCTGGCTACTGTCTACTGACTACTGGCTACTGCCTTATGAAACGCCCGGCGCGCGTAGAGGTGCTCGAAGAGGTTGCCCTCGTGCGGCTGATCCCAGCGGACGACGCTGGTTGGCACCGCCCCGACGTTGAGTCGGCCGACGAGCGGCGACTGCGCGAGGCGGCGGACGAGTCCCGCGTCTTCGGTGATGGCCGTGACGACGAGGCTCGGGCCGAGCGCCTCAGGCATCTCCTCCTGCCTGACCTCGACGACACTCGTGAAGGGGAACAGGAACTCGCGGTTGGCGAGCGGGTGCTCGGCAGTCTCACAGTGAACGACCGTGGGCAGAAGGTACGCGCACCCTTCGCGGCGGGCGAGGCGTTCGGGGCCGCGGCGTTCGGCCGTCACGTCGCGCGCGCCCGGCTCGCGCAGAGAGCCTTCGACCATGTTGTTGATGCGCTCGGCGACCGCCGGGTCTGCGAAGGGCGCGAGCAGGGCTTCGGGGTCGTCCTCGGCGCGCGGGACTATCCGCGAAAGTTTTTCCGCCAGAGCTTCGGCGATCTCTTCGGCGTGGCGCGTGACCCAGACGCCGGACGCGTTGACGCAGGAGCGCCCGCCGTTCTCTGCCACCGAGCGCGCGATAACGTCGATATGTCTCTCCCAATCGTCGGCGCAGTCCTCGCCGATGACGATTTTGCTGTAGCCGGGGCCGTGCAGCTCGATCCTCGGGTCGTCCTTCCACGCGCCGACCGAGGAGGCGTCGCCGAACATCATCCCGCGCCCCGTCTGTTCGAGAATCACGCCCGCGCCCGCGTGGTCGGTCGGGTAGTAGCCGAACGCCTCGCGCGGGACGCCCGCGCGCGCGAACGCTTCGATCAGGCGGTAAGGCGTCCACGGCTCGGCCGCGCCGGGCTTCAAGACGAGCGGCGTCCGTAAAGCGACCGCGGGCGTCCAGAGCGCGTGGACGGCCGGCGAGTTGCTCGGCAGCACGACGCCGAGCGAGTCGGTGACGGGGTAGAAGCTCAACACCTGGCCGCCCTGCTCGCCGAAGCCCTCGTCCAGGACTTTCAGGTCGAGGCCGCGCGTCAGGCCCCGCAGCACGTCGCCCATCGTGTCGAGCACGCCGCGAATCTTCACAAGGTTGCGGCGCACGAGCGCGTGCGGCATCCCCGTCGTCGCCGTCACCTGCCGCACGTACTCTTCGGGCGTCTGCGCCGCCTCGCCCAAAGGCAGCTCGTCCTCTGCGAAATGGCGCGCCGCGCGCGCGCACATCGCCAGAAGCTCCTCGACGGTGAACTTCGCGAGCGCGGCGCGAGCCTCCGCCTGACTGCGCAGGTCGCGCCGGATGAGCCCGACGTTCGCCTGACTCACCTCGACGAACGGCTCCCGCGTCCGGTAGTGCACCGCGCGCGCGACCTGAAGACTCCGGTACGGCTCGCCCCAGCGAAGGATGGGAATATGAAGCATAAGCAAGTATTCAGAGCCTATCTGAAAAGCCCCGAAGGGGCGGGATGTAAAAGCCAGGGGCAGAGCGAAGGCGAAGCCGAAGCGTCGCCCCTGGAACACGTCGCACCAAACCATCGAGCCCTGAAAGGGCGGGATAAATGTTCGTCGCTATTCCGCCCTTTCAGGGCTCATGTCTTTCCCGCGCAGTTACCAGGGGCGTTGCCCCTGGCTTTTTCATTACGCCCCTTCGGGGCTTCCCGAACAGGCTCTTAGTAAACGCCCTCCACAACGCTCGTCTGTAGCTTCGAGAACGGGCGGACGTTGCGGACGCCGTCCCAGGGGTAGGCGTCGCAGGGCGGCTCGCGCTCGGCCTCGTCGCGTTCGAGGAAGCGCGGCATGAAGAACTCCTTCGTCAGGGTCGTCAGGCGCACGCGCCCCGTCTCGCCGTAGCCGACGACGCGCGAGGGGTCTTCGGGGTCAACTACCTCGACCATCGCGCGCGGCGCGGGCGGGTAGTAGATGATGTCGAAGGGGTCGCCCTCCGAGCGCGGCTTGTGGACGGCGAGCCCCATCAGCGTGTTGCCGTAGGTCGGCGCGAAGTAGCCGCCCTCCATCAACTCCTCGACGGCGAAGCGGTGGAACTGCGGCGTCATCTCCGTCCCGCCGCAGAAGACGCCGGTGATGCCGACCTTCTTCAGGGAGACCTTCTCGCAGAGCGCCTCCAAAAGCTTCGGCGTGGTGAAGAGGCAGCGGATGTTCTCGTGCGCGCGGAGCAGTGTGAGCCCTTGTTCGACGACGTGCTGCTTGTAGGCTTCGGCGTCGCGCGGGCGGCCCGCCTTCAGGAGCTTGATGACCCAGCGCGGGTCGAGGTCTACGGCGAAGCAGATGCCGCCGCGGTGCTGCGCGAGGTGTTCGACGGCGAGGCGGAGCCGCCGCGGCCCCGTCGGCCCCAGGGAGAGCCAGTCCGCGCCCACGGGGAAGAACTCGTCGGGGAGCGTCAGGCTGAACTGCTCGTAGTCGGTGCGGAAGTCCTCGACGTTGATGCGGGACTTCGGGACGCCGGTGGAGCCGCCCGTCTCGAAGACGTAGACGGGGCGGCCGGCGAGACCTTTCGGCACCCAGCGGCGGACGGGGCCGCCGCGCAGCCACTCGTCCTCGAAGGGCGCGAGCCGGTCGAGGTCGTCGTAGGTCTTTATCTCCTCGCGCGGGTCGAAGCCGAGGCCCCGCGCGCGCTCCAGCCAGAAGGGGCAGCCCGTCTCGGGGTCGAAGTGCCAGGCCACGACCTCGCGCACCCACGCGTCGAGCGCGGCGCGCGAGTCTCTGATTTTCGTCTCGATTGATTCTGCCGTTGCTGTCATGTGTGTCGGAGATTAACCGCCCGGGCCGCGGCCGCACAACCCTCTACGAAGGAAACGCGTAAGAGTTTTGGACAAAGCTCACACGGATTGGACGCGGCGGCGCCGCCCGTCACAAAACGATTTACAGGCCGACCCTTCGGGCGGCATTATACCCCACACCCCAGAGCGGCCTCGCTCGCGCCCCGCGAGCGGTCAGACCCGAAAGGCTTTCGGGATTCGTCCAAGGAGACGATTGAAGATGAGAAGCGCTCGTGTTCTGCCGCCGATGTTAACGCTGACCTTGACGTTCCTCCTGTGCGCGGCCCGCGCGGCGGCGCAAAGCCCCGGCGAGTGGCCGCAGTGGCGCGGCCCCAACCGCGACGGCGTCTCGAAGGAGACGGGGCTGCTCAAGCAGTGGCCCGACGGGGGGCCGCCGCTCGCGTGGAAGGCCGCGGGCGCGGGGCGCGGCTACTCTTCGCTCGCGGCCGCGAAGGGGCGGCTCTACACGCAGGGCCTGCGCGGCGAGCGCGAGTTCGTCGTCGCCTTCGACCAGAAGACCGGCAAGGAGGTCTGGGCGACCGCGTATGGCGCGGCCTTCCGCAACGACCGCGGCGACGGCCCGCGCGGCACGCCGACCGTTGACGGCGACCGCGTCTACGCCCTCGGCGGCAACGGCGACCTCGCGGCGCTCGACGCGGGCAGCGGCAAGGTCGTCTGGGCGATGAACGTGCTTGAGAAGTTCGGCGGCCGGAACATCACCTGGGGCCTCAGCGAGTCGCCGCTCGTCGTCGGCGAGAAGCTGCTGGTCAACGCGGGCGGCCCCGGCGCGAGCATCGTCGCGCTCAACAAGAAGGACGGCTCGGTCATCTGGAAGAGCCAGAGCGACCGCGCGGGCTACTCGTCCGGCATCCCCGTCACGATCAACGGGAAGACGCAGGTCGTCTTCTTCACGCACTCGCGCGGGCTCGGGCTCGACCTCGAGACGGGAAATCTTCTGTGGGAGTACCAGAGGGCGGCGAACAACGTGGCGAACGCGGCGACGCCCGTGGCGCGCGGCAACCGCATCTGGATTTCGTCGGACTACGGCAACGGCGGCGGGCTCGTCGAGATCAGGGCGGACGAGAAGGGCCTGACGGCCTCGGAGGTCTACTTCACGCGCGAGATGCGCAACCACCACAGCAGCTCGGTGCTCGTCGGCGACCACCTCTACGGCTTCTCGGGCGGGATTCTGACGGCGATGAGCTTCGACACGGGCAAGGTCGCCTGGAAGGATCGCAGCGTCGGCAAGGGCTCGCTCGTCTACGCCGACGGCCTCATCTACCTCCTGAGCGAGGACGGGGTCGTGGGCCTGGCGGAGGCGACGCCCGAGGGCTACCGCGAGCGCGGACGCTTCCGCATCCCGCAGGACTCTCTGCCGACTTGGGCGCACCCCGTCGTCGCCGGCGGCCACCTCTTCATCCGCGACCAGGACACCGTCTACGCCTACGACGTGCGGCAGAAGAAGTGATACGAGCGCCTGCGAAGCCCCGAAGGGGCGGAATATAAAAGCCAGGGGCAACGCCCCTGGTAAATAGTCGGGATAAGATGGTGAGCCCTGAAAGGGCGGAATAAGGTCGCACTTTATTCCGCCCTTTCAGGGCTCAACGATTTTACTCGACCGGTTCCAGGGGCGTCGCTCACTGGCGTTCGCTCTGCCCCTGGCTATTGCATTCCGCCCCTTCGGGGCTTTGCCATCAGACTCTCAACGCTTCCGCCCCACAGCAAACAGGCTCTTCGCGGAGCGGACGTACATCACGCCGTCCGAGAGCGCGGGGGTCGCCATCAGCAGCTCGCCCATCGAGTTCGTCGCCAGCAACTCGAACTTCCGCCCGGCCGCGACGACGAGCACCTCGCCGTCCTCGTTCGAGAGGTAGAGTTTGCCGTCGGCGGCGACGGGCGACGCGCTGAAGCCGCTGCCCACGGTCGGGAGGCGCTGGCGGTAGACCTCCTCGCCCGTCCGCAGGTCGTAGGCGTCGAGCAGGCCGTTGTTCGAGAGCACGTAGAGCATCCCCTGATAGACGAGCGGCGTCGGCATGTAGGAGCCGCGCCCCGTACGGCTCCACACGACGGACGCGCTGTCGGTCTTGCCCTCGGGCGGGGTGATGTCGCCCTTCGCGCCGCCGCGCACCACGAAGATGGGGCGCTCGGGCGCGCGGCCGCTGACGACGACGAACAGGTCGTCGGCGAAGACGGGCGTCGGCGCCGTGATCTTCGAGCTGCGCCCGAGCCGCCACAGCTCCCGCCCCGTCCGCGGGTCGTAGCCGCGTATGTAGTTCGAGGCGTTCGCCACCAGCTCCGGCCCCTTCGAGGTCGCGGCCACGGTCGGCGTGCCCCACGAAGGAATCTCGTCGCGCTCGGTCTTCCAGACGGTCTTGCCCGTCGCGGCGTCGAGCGCGAGGAGGAACGAGTCGTCCTGCGTGTCGCACTGGAGGATGACGAGGCCGTCCCAGATGACGGGCGAGCTGGCCGGCCCCCACTCGTAGGTCGGGATGTCGTAAGCGCCGAGGTTGAGCCTCCCTAAGTCCACCTTCCAGAGCGGGCGCCCGCTCAGGTCGTAAGCGTAGACGCCCTGCGACCCGAACCAGGCGACGACGACGCGGCCGTCCGTCGCGGGCGTCGAGTTGGCGTAGGTGGACTTGATGTGTCGCTTGTCCGCGGGCGCGCCGCGGTGCGCCGTGCGCTCCCAGAGGACTTTGCCGGTTCGCTTGTCGAGCGCGTAGAGCACCCAGCGGTGCTCGGAAACATCTTTGGAAGCGTCGCCGTCGCCGTAGAGGCCGGGGCGGAAGGAGGCGTCGGGGTCGCTGCTGACGGAGGTCGTGACGAAAATCTTCTCCCCCCAGACGACGGGGCTCGAATGCGCGAGGCCGGGGACGGGCGTCCGCCAGAGGATGTTCTCGCCTGACGCTGCGTCCCAGCGGTCGGGGAGGTTCTGCCCGTCGGCCACGCCCGAAGCCTGACGGCCGCGGAACGAGGGCCAGTTCGATGACGGCGAGGACAGCTCGGCACGCGCGGGCGCGCGCGCGAACGCCGTCCTCAAGATGCGCCGCCGGGGTTTGACCTTAGCCTCGCCCGCGGGCGACCACGTGCTGCGGTCTAAGATCATCCGCCGCGGCGCGCAGTCGTCCGCGACGATACGGAAGCCGACCCCGCCCCCCTCCGCGCGAACCCGGTAGCGCCCCGGCCCTTCGCAGCCCTTCGGCGCGCCGGAAGTCAGAAGCAGCTCGACCTCGTCGCCCTTCACCTTCCAACTGCCGGCGAGCGTGGGCCAGCGGTCGCCCTCGACCCTGAACGTGCCGCCGGGCTCGAACCGCGCGGTGAAGACGCCGAACTTCAAAGGCGTCGAAGGGATGCGCGCTTCGGCCTGCCGGCCGGCGACTACGTTGCCCGCCAGCAGCCCCGCCGCCAGCGCCAGCGCGGCGCGGAGACCTTTACGACCCGTCCTCTTCATGTGCCGTCCCCCTTGGACACGGCATACAACCACAGAGGGGAAGAGGATGTCCACCCTTATCTAAGGCGCGCGCGAGGGCGAGGGCGCTTTCGTAATCACGAGACGTTGGGACGCGGGCTCGGCGCGTCTGCTCGACGGGCTGGGCTTCGAGGCCCCGGCAAACACGAGCGCCGCGTTCCCCGGGCCGCGGTCACGAGCAGGAGTAGAGTCGCCGCAGCGAACTACCTGTTCCTGTTCTCCTGGTCGGGCTCCTCGATGAAGGTGCCGATGCGGACGTTCGTCTCCTTGACGTTCCTCGCGTTCTCGTAGCGGTTCTTCTGGCCCCGCACCGTGCCGATGGTGATGTCCGAGAGGAAGACATCCGTTACTGGCTGGTTCTTGTCGCCGAGGATGCGGAAGGGCGTGGCGGTCTCGCCGACCTTCACGTTGCGCACCGTGATGCCGCGGATGGGCGTGAGGCGCTCCTCGTAGGCGGGGACGAGCGTGCGCCACTGGTAGAGCACGTCGGTCTCGATGCCGAATACGCCCATCTTGAACTTGCCCGTCGAGGCGTCGATGTCCTCCACCGTGACGTTCTCGACGAAGCCGCCGCGCCGCCGGTTGGTCTTGACGTAGAGGACGTTGAAGAGGCTGACCTTCGGGTTCAGCCCCTCCAGGCGGCAGTCGTGGACGTAGACGTTGCGGACGCCGCCCGACAGCTCGCTCCCGATGGCGACGAGCTGGTGGCCGTTGACCACTGTGCTGTCGCGGATGACGATGTTCTCCGAGGGCCTGCCGAGCCGCCAGCCGTCGTGGTTGGTGCCGCTCTTGATGGCGATGGCGTCGTCGCCCTGGTCGAAGCGGCAGTCCTCGACCAGCAGGTTGCGCGTCCCCTCCGGGTCGATGCCGTCGTTGTTGTGCCCGTGGGCCGAGATGTCCACGCGGCGCACGACCACGTTGTCGCAGAGCAGCAGGTGGATCGTCCAGAAGGGGCTGTTGCGAATTTTAATACCCTCGACGAGGACGTTGCGGCTGCGGTTGAACTGGACGAGTTGGGGTCGCAGGTTGTTCTCCCCCTCGGCCATCTGCCTCTTCTCCACGGGGACGCCGGTCGAGCCCATCGTCTAGAGCTTTTTAAGCGCCTCCATGTGGGCGGGCGGGCGCGCGAACCACTTCCGCCAGGTGCCCATCCGGGGCTCTATTTTGCCTTCGCCGGTGAGGGCGACGTTCTCGGCCTCGAAGGCGTAGACGAGCGGAGAGTAGTTGAAGCACTCCCAGCCCTCCCAGCTCGAACGCACGGCGGGCAGGTAGTCCTGGGGGTCATCGCTGAAGGAGAGGACGGCGCCCTCCGAGAGGTGGAGGTTGACGTTGCTGCGGAGGTGGACGGCACCTGTAAGCCAGACGCCTTCGGGAACGACGACGCGGCCGCCGCCCGCCTTGTGGCACGCCTCAATCGCCTTGCGGATGGCCTCGGTGTTCTTGAACTCCCCGCCCGGCCTCGCGCCGAAGTCGTTGATGACGAAATCACGCTTCGGGAAGACGGGAACCTTGATGGGCGGCATGGGGAAAGGGGCCTTCACGTAGACCTTCTCGTGACGGACTCCGCCGATCCGGGCGTGTGTCGGCGCGGCGGCGGCGGCCAGCAGCACGGCGAGGCAGGCCCACAGGGCTTTTGTTGTTCTGCTCATGACGTGTATTGCAACGGAGTCTCGCGGCGGCCCTTCCACCTCCGAACCGTAGAAGCGTGTCGTAAGTCTACGCCGCACCGTTCTGCGCGGCGAGGTTAGCCAGGTGGTGCTCGGCCGCGACTTCGAGCGCCCCGCCGAGCCCCGCCCCAACCGGCTCGCTCGGCTCCACCGAGAGCCCCGCCACGCGCCCCACCAACGAGCGCGCGACCGCCTCGCTAAGCTGTTCGCGGACGAACTCCCACGCGGCGGTGATGCGCCCGCTCACGACCACGCGCGTGAGGCCCAGTCCGGCCGACACGTTCCCGATGCCGACGCCGAGGTACTCGCCCACGCGCCCGAGCGCCGCCTGCGCCCTCCGCTCGCCGCCCTTCGCGCGGGCGATGACATCCGTGAACTGCACCGCGCGGCCGCCCTTCCGTCGGCGCGCCCGTGGGGGCGCGTGGTTCGGAGCGCACCTCCCGGCTTAGAAGAAGATGCGGATGCCGAACTGGACGTAGCGCGGGTTCTGGCCCGAGAAGTTGCCCGTCAGCGTCCCGAAGTTCGAGTCGTAGCGCTGGCGGAGTCGGTAGAGCTTGAACCCCTCCAGCGTCGTGATGTCGAACGACTCCGGCGTGGCGGTGGCGAAGCCCTGCGGGATGCGGACGCTGAAGAAGTCCAGCGGCAGCGCCCCGCTCGTCGAGCCCGGACGCGGCGGCAGCCGCGTGGCGTTCACGTTGCCGCGCACCTGCTGGAGCAGCGCCGCGCCCTCCGCGGTCGTCGAGAGCGGGCGGCCGTTGGCCGCCGCCCAGGCGTTGTACTCGGCCGCCGTGATCGGCTGCGTCACCCCGTTCACGGTCTCGGTCGTCAGCTCGATGGGGGCCGTGCCGAAGCCAGGCGGCGTGTTGCCCGTGTTGAAGTACCGGAAGTTCGGGTGGTTGAGGACGTTGATGGCGTCCACGCGGAAGTTGATCCGGCGCTTCTCGTTGCTCCAGAACGGCCACGGGAAGTCCTTCGACAGCGAGAGGTCGAGGAGCTCCTGGCGCGGGGTGCGAACGTCGAGCGTGCGCGGGGCGCTGCCGAGCGAGCCCTTGGCCGGGCGCTTGAAGGCGGCCGGGTTGATGAAAGGCTCGCAGGGGCGGCCCGTCTGCGGGTTGGTGCCCGTCGGGCAGTTGCGATCCCAGAGCGGGTTCTTGAGCGGCACGCCCTCGACGATGTCGAGCCTCACCGTCCGGTTAAAGCTGTCGCTGCCGAGCTTGTTCGCGTCGGTGAGGAACGGCAGGAACGGCGTGCCGCCCGGCATGCGGAAGACGCCGGAGAGCGTCCAGCCGCCGAGCACCGCGTTGACCACGTCCGGCGCGTCGCCGAGCAGCCAGTAGCGGCTCCCTCCCCTGCGGCCGACGGGCAGGTCCCAGACAAAGGTCGAGGAGAAGTTGTGCTTCACGTCGTAGGTCGAGAGCTCGCGGTCGGCCGAGCGCGGCGCGCCGTGCGTGACGTGGCCGCGGGTGGAGCCGTAGTTCAGCACGCGCGCGTCGGGGCTGGCGTCCGAGGCGTCGTCGATACTCTTGGCGTAGGTGTAGTTGGCCGTGAAGGTCAGCCCGCGCCCGACGCGGCGGCGCACGTCAACCCAGCCGGCGTGGCGGATCGAGTTGGCCGACGGGTCGAAGCGCGTGTTCAGGGCGTCGAGGCCGAAGAAGGGCGTCGCCACGCTGGCGCGGTTGATGGTGATGACGGAGCCGAGCGTGTTGCGGCGGCCGAGCGGGTCGGTGAAGGTGCCGGTCGAGTCGATGCCCTGCGCCTCCAGGTACTCGATGAAGTCGAGGTCGCGCGGGTTGATGTTGACCTGCGGCATGTAGAGGTGCGTCCCCTTGTTGCCGGTGTAGGAGAGTTCGACGGCGATGCCGGCGAACGCCTCGAACTGCGCCGTCAGGTTCCAGGTCTGCGCGTACGGCACGTTCCCGCTGTCCTGCGAGACGGCGAAGCCGCCGGCCTGCGTGTTGAAGACCAGCCCGTTCTCGTCGGCGCCGAGGATGGTCGCGAGCGGGGACGGGTTGCCGTTGAGCGGCGGGTTACTGCTGAGCCGGATGGGCGAGAAGATGTTCGCCGTCCCCGTCGAGGCGCAGGGCGTTACGGGGCAGGCGGCCGTGACGTTCGTCGTCAGCACGGTGCTGACGGTGGTGAAGCCGCCGAAGTCGGGGGTCGGGTTGCGGTTGCTGCCCGTCAGCGGCGCGTGCGAGATGCCGTAGCCGCCGCGGATGACGAGCTGCCGCCGCTCGGTGTCGATGCCGAACAGCTTCATCTTCGGCTGCCACGCGAAGCCCAAGCGCGGCTCTAGCCCCCAGTAGTCCACGGGCGTCAGGTACTTCGAGCGCCCGCCCTGCCCCGCGAGGGCGAGCGGCGTGACCCGCGCCTCGGTCGGGATGTAAGGGTCGGTCAGGGGCAGCGCGAGACCCGTGGCGATCTGCTGGCGCTGCTGGGCGGTCAGGGTCACCGTCCGCGCCAGGTCGGGGCGGAAGACGGCCTGGAGGTTGTTCCGCTCGGCCCGCGGGTACTGGAGCGTGTAGCGCATCCCGAAGTTGAGGGTGAAGTTCGGGCGCACCTTCCAGTCGTTCTGGACGAAGGCCGCGCCGCTCTTCCAGTAGTAGTTGTAGTCGAGGAGCTGCGGGCGCACGTCCACGGCGTTCGGCACGCCGATGAGCAGGCTGGCGTAGGGGTTCCCGCCGTTGTTCGCCCCGGTCGAGCGGTTGTTGCTGGTGTTGAGGACGCGGAACGACCAGCGGCCGCCCGAGGCCGCGAAGAAGGGGGTCACGTTCAGCCGCGCCTGGCTGAGGTCAACGCCGAACTTCCAGGTCTGGTTGCCGCGCGTCCAGTAGACGATGTCGTTGATGTTGAAACGGTCTTCGATGTTGAAGTTGTTGGTCGAGCCGCCGAAGCCGATGTCGGCCCCCTCGTAGGTGTCGCCGTCCTGCGTGAGCAGGAAGAGCGGGGCGCCGCCGCCCGAGGTCAGGGAGGGGAGCCCCAGTTCGTCGCGCGCGAAGCTGTTCGTGCCCTTGATCGAATAGGCGGGGGCGTAGTCCTCGCTGAAGTTGCCGCGGGTGTAGTTGATGCGCAGGTCGTTGATGAGGTTAGACGTGAAGATGTTGTTGAAGGTCGCGAGGTACTGCCGGGCGTCGCTGTAGACGCCGCCCTGCGAATACTCCTTCCTCCCGCGGATGCCGACGGCCGGCGTCGTCGTGTAGCGGAAGCTGGCCTTGAACCTGTCGGTGAAGTTGTGGTCGAACTTCAGGGTGTAGCGCGTCTCGTCCTGGTTGACGACGCCCTGCCCGAAGAAGTTCTGGATGATCCCGCCGTCGAGGAAGTAGTCGTCCGGGGGGTCGAGGAGGGAGGCGATCTTCAGCCCCGTCGGGTCGAGGAACTCCTGCGGGATGACGTTGAGCGCGTCAATCGGGTTGGCGTTGATGGCGGCGTTGCACTGCGGCGTCTGGACGGTGCGCGGCGCGCCGTTGACCACAATCGTCTGGTTGACGAGCAGCCTGCGCGAGTCGTTGAACTGGCAGTACTGGTTGCCCGCCGCCAGCACTATCGGGTAGAGCTGCCCCTCGACGGGGACGAACTGCTGGTAGATGTTGACGTTGCCCGTCGAACTCGCGCCGAACCGCTCGGCGACCGCCCTCGGCACGATGCCGCTGTCCGTCCTGACCAGGCCGCGGAAGTCGCCCGTCCGCTCGGCGAGCGTCGGCAGAAGGGACGTGCCAGTGGAGAAGTCCCTGCGCCAGCGCGGCTCGTAGGCGAAGAAGAAGAAGGTCTTGTTGCGCCCGTCGTAGACCTTCGGGATGTAGACGGGGCCGCCGGCCGTCACCGAGACCTGGTTGAAGCGCAGGTTGTTGACCGGGCGCGTGGCGGTGCTGGTGGAGAACTGCGAGGCGTTGAACTTCGGGTTGCGGTGATACCAGAGCGCGACGCCGTTGAAGTCGTTCGTGCCGCTCTTCGTGGTGATGTTGATCGTGCCGCCGCCCGTCTGGCCGTACTCGGCCGAGTAGGCGGAGGTCTGGACGGTGAACTCCTGCACGGTCTCGGGCGTGAAGGAGACGACCGAGCGCGCGATGCCCACACCCGTGTTGTTGACGCCGTCGGCCAGGATCGCGGTGCTGCCGGGACGGCCGCCGCCCACGCTCAGGTTGAAGCCCGGCACGGGCTGGTCGGAGCCCACGGCCACGTCCTCGCTGCCGGCGTCGCCGGTGACGCCCGGCGCGGTGACGGCGAGGTCGAGCACGCTGCGGTTGTTGAGCGGCACGTCCTGTATCTGGCGCTCGGTGATGGTCGTGCTCGCCGCGCCCGACTCCGCGTTGATGACCGGCGCGTCGGCCACGACCGTCACCTGCTCGCCGACCGCCCTGTTCTTCAATACCTGCCGGGTTCTCGGCCCCCTGTCAGCTTCACTTGCTGTGCGGCACGACGACCGTGACCGTCTTCAGACCGACGTTGCCCGCGTCGTCGCGGCTCTCGACCGTGATGGTGTAGACGCGGCCCGTACCGTCGCCCGACCTCTCGGCGCGCAGGTTGAGCGTCAGCGCGCCGGTCACCTCCCAGTCGGGCGACGTGTTGCCGTCGCCCGCGCCTTCGACCGGCTCGCTGCTCGCCACCGAGACGATGCGCGTGTCAGGCGCGGCATCAACCGCGTCCGTCAAGATGGCCGCGAGCGTCACCGGCACCATCTTGTGGTTCGGCGAGCCCAACTGGTCGGGCGAGGCCGTCAGGCTCTGGAAGGCGGGCGCAGTCGTGTCGCCGACGGTGACGTTGAAGGTGCCCGTCGCCGTGTTGCCCGCCGCGTCCGTCGCCGTGACGGTCACCGTCGTCGTGCCGAGCGGGAAGAGGCTGCCGGGCGCGACGCTGAAGGTCACGGGGACGTTGCCGCTGACGATATCGGCGGCCGCGGCCGTGTAGGTGACGGCCGCACCGCCCGGCCCCGCGGCCTCAAGCACCGCGGAGGGCGGCAGGCTCAGGGTCGGCGCGGTCGTGTCGCGCACGTTGACGTTGAAGGTGCGCGTCGAAGTGTTACCCGCGGCGTCCGTCGCCGTGATGGTGACGGCCGTCGTGCCGAGCGGGAACGTGCTGCCGGGCGCGGCGCTGTAGCTCACTCCGACGTTGCCGTCAACGATGTCGCTCGCCGCGGCGGCGTAGGCGGCCGCGGCGCCCGCGGGGCCGGTCGCCTCAAGCGTGATGTCGGCGACCGCGCTGATGGCCGGCGCGGTCGTGTCGCGCACGTTGACGTTGAAGGTCTTGCTCGCGGTGTTGCCCGCGGCGTCGGTCGCGGCGGCCGTGACCTGCGTGGTGCCGACGGGGAAGGTGCTGCCCGAAGGCGTGCTGAACGTGACGTTCAACTGACCGCTCACCGCGTCCGTGGCCGTGGCCTCGAACGCGGCCGTCGCGCCGCCGGGGCCTGTCGCCTCGACGGTGATGTCCGACGGGGCGTTCAGCGCGGGTGCGGTGGTATCGCTGACGGTGACTTTGAACGAGCCGGTCGAGGTGTTGCCGGCCGCGTCGGTCGAAGAGGCGTTGACGGTCGTCGTGCCGATGGGGAACGTCGCGCCGGACTGGTGGCTCAGGGAGACCTGGACGGGGCCGCTGAACGCGTCCTCGGCCGAGGCCGCGAAGGTGGCGACCGCGCCCGCCGCCGAGTCGGCTTCGAGCACGAGGTCGGCGGGGAGCGTGAAGGCGGGGCCGGTCGTGTCGCGGACGGTGACGTTGAACTTCGCGGACGCGGAGTTGCCCACGCTGTCGGCCGCGGTGGCCGTGACCTCGGTCGTGCCGAGCGCGAAGGTGCTGCCCGAAGGGATGCTGAAACTGACCGCGACCGCCCCTTCGAGGTTGTCCTCGGCCGTGGCCGCGTAGTCGGCGACCGCGCCCGAGGGGCCGGTGGCTTCGAGCACGATGTCGGAGGGCGCGTTGAGCACGGGCGCGACGTTGTCGCTCACGACGAACTTGAGCGCGCCCGCTTCGAGCGTGAACTTGCCCTTGAGCCCTTCGGGCAGGCCCGTGTAGGTGAAGTCCGCGGCCGTGAAGTTCGTCGAGCCGAAGGTGACGAGCGTGTAGATCGTCCCCGGCACGAGCCCCGCGCCGGGGCTGAAGACGAACTCGTAAGAGCCCGCCCCGCCCTTCGTCAGCGCGCCGCCCAGGGCCAAACGGTCGGAGGCCGCGCCAAGGTCGAACGAGAGCTTGCCGCCGCCGTTCCAGGTGAGCGAGCCGCCGCCGAGCGTCGCCGCCTGCGAGCCGACGCCGGGGGCGACCGTGCCGCCAGCGTCGAGCGTGACCGCACGGTTCACCGCGCCGCCACCCGCGAGCTTGCCGCCGCCGCCCACGTTGAACGCGCCGCCCGCGGCGACGCTGCCGTCCACGCGGAGCGTGCCGGCGTTGACGTTGGTCGCGCCGGTGTACGTGTTCGCGCCCGAGAGCGTGAGCGTGCCGCCGCCGGTCTTGGTGAAGCCGCCCGCGCCGCCAACTGCGCCGGTGAGCGTGATGTCGAAGGGCGCGCCCGCGGCGTCGGCTGCCTGCAAGTTGACCGCGCCGCCGAGCGACAACGGCAGCGCGCTCGACCAGTCGGCCTTCGCGCCGAGCGTGCCGCTGTTCAGGGCGACGGTTGACGTGTACGCGCCGGTGCCGTTGCGCACCAGGCCTCCCGCGCCGACGTAGAGCGTGCCGCCCGCCAGCGTGAGCGTGCCGCTGCCGGCGGTGACGGCCGAGTTGAAGCCGAAGGTGAACTTCTCGACGGTGCTCACGCCGCCGTTGAAGGCCGCCGTCGTGACGTTGCCGGAGGCGCGCGTGAGCACGACGCCGTTGGCCGTATCGGTCGAGGTGAACTGACCACCCGTCACGCGCATCCCGCCGCCCCGCCCCGAGCCGGAGTTGTTGCCGACTGTGACCGCGCCGGTGGCGGTGAGCGCGCCGCCTTCGACCGACATCGCGCCCGTCGAGTTGCTGTTGCCGAGGAAGATGGTGCCGACGTTGGAGACGCCGCCCTTGACGATGAAGCCGGAGTTGAAGTCGGGCGTGGCCGCGCCGTTGCGGCGGATGTTAACGTCGGTCGCGCTGAACGTGCCGCCGTTGACGATGACTCTGCTGCCCGACTCGCTGTTGGTGCGCACGCCGCCGCCCAGCGCGACCGCGCCGCTGTCGAGTTGCAGGACTCCGGCGAAGCCGGCCCCGCTGCCGAGCGTCACAAGGCCCCCGGCGCTGAAGCTGCCGCCGCTGACGTGGATGGTGTTGTTGTTCACCGACGTGACGCCGACGACGTTGTTGCCGAGCGCGAGCGAGGCCCCTTCGCCCAGGCGCAGCGTGCCGCCGGTGACGTTGAGCGCGCCGGTGAGCGTGTTCTGCGCCCCGAGCACGAGCGTCCCCGGCCCGGTCTTCGTCAACCCCTGCGTGCCCGCGACGGCGGCGTTGAGCGTGGCCGTGGCGCCGGTGCCGAGGGCGTTGACGGTGACGGTCGGCGCGCCGTTGGAGACGGCGAGCGTGAGGACGTTGTCCGGGTTGTTGCCGTTGCTGATGACCCAGCTCGCGGCGCTCGACGTGTTCGCGTCGGCGAACGTGAGGCCGGAGAGCGTGCGGGGCGTGTCGAGCAGGACGGTGTTGTTCGACGTCAGGTCGAAGGTGCCGAAGACGGGCACGCTGCCCAGCCCGTCGGCCACGACGCCGCCGTCCCAGTTCGGCTCGCCGCTCCACAGGCCGCCCGTAATGGGGTTGATCCACCAGAGAGTGGCGCGGAAGTAGGTCTCGCCCGAAGTGAAGCCGCCGGAGACGGGCACGCCGGAACTGCTGATGCCGGTGCCGCTGCCTTTGAGGTCGAGCCGGAGCGTGCCCGTGCCCGTGAGCGAAGAGACGTTGACGTTGTAGGCGAGGCCGCTCTGCGCGGTCACGCCCGTCATGGTGCCGCTGACGCCGCCGGTCGTTGTGAGCGCGAAGTCCGAGGCGTCCACGCCGGTCACGGCCTGGTTGAAGGTGACGCGGAAGGTCACGCTCGTCGCGCCGGTCTTCTCCGCGAACGGGTCGAAGCGGTTGATGGAGACGGCGGCCGGCACGACCGCGGGCAGCTCCGCCGCCGAGGTCACGATGTTGGGCGGCGGCGGCGCGGCCATGCCCTCGCCGATGTAGAAGCTCGGGTGCGGGGGCTGGTTGTAGCCGACGTTCTGCCACGCGACGGCGACGCGGTACTGGTGGTCGTGCATCAGCGTGTAGATGCGATTCGCCGCGGGGGCGGTCGTCGTGTAGACGCGCAGCGCCGTGTTGTCCGACGTGCGGTAGATGACCTCCTCGCGCCAGTCGCCGAGGACGTCGGCCGAGAGGGCCGGGTTGGACTTCGTGCTGTTGTTCGACGACACGTCGGCGGGCGAGAGGACAGGGCTCGAAGTGCCGGTGTTCCAGTCCCACTTCGAGACGGTTCTGCCGTCGAGGAGTTCGCGCAGCAGGTCGCCGTCCCACCAGACCATGAAGTTCATCTGGCCGGGGCGCGCGGGCGAAATCTGCACGCCGTTGGTCGCCATCAGCCCGCCGCGCGCGCCCCACATCTCGTAGCCGAGGTAGCGCGGGTCGATGTCTCCGGCGACGCCGCGGCCGACGTCCGCCCCGTTGCCCGGCACGCCGAAGATGATCTGGCCCGTGCGCGCGTCGCGGAAGTCGAGGCCGTTCGCGCCGTACTCCGAGGGCGACTCGTGCGCCATCCAGACCTCCTGGCCGGGGCGTGTGGGGTCCATGTCGGAGAGGTGCAGCGCGTCGCCGTGGCCGAGCAGCGTCGAGTAGAGGCCGGAGCCGTCGTCATCAATCGCCGCCGCGCCGTAGGTGATCTCGTCGCGGCCGTCGCCGTCCACGTCGCCGACGGTCAGGGAGTGCGCGCCCTGCCCGCGCCAGGCGGCGTAGGGGTTGGACGTGCCGTTGTGGCCGGTGTCGAAGTTCCAGCGGTTGGTGAGCTGCCCGCCGCGGAAGTCCCATGCGGCGACGTAGGCGCGCGTGTAGTAACCGCGCGCCATGACGAGGCTCGGCCGGTGCCCGTCGAGGTAGGCGACGCCCGCGAGGAAGCGGTCAACGCGGTTGCCGTAGTCGTCGCCCCAGTCGTTGACGTTGCCGCGCGGGGGGTTGTAGTTCGCGGTCGCCAGCGCGGCGCCCGTCAGTCCGTTGAAGACCGTCAGGTACTCGGGGCCGGTGATGATGTAGCCGCCGGAGTTGCGGTGGTCAGCGCCCGCGTTGCCGATGACCGTGCCGACGCCGTCCACGGTTCCGTCGGCGGTCTTGCAGGCGACCTCCGCCTTGCCGTCGCCGTCGAGGTCGTAGACCATGAACTGCGTGTAGTGCGCCCCGGCGCGGATGTTGCGGCCGAGGTCGATGCGCCAGAGCCGCGTGCCGTCGAGCTTGTAGGCGTCGAGGTAGACGTTCCCCGTGTAGCCGTCCTGCGAGTTGTCCTTGGAGTTAGTCGGGTCCCACTTCAGAATAATCTCGTACTCGCCGTCGCCGTCGAGGTCTCCGACCGAAACGTCGTTCGCGGTGTAGGTGTAGCTCACGCCGTCGGGCGTCGTGCCGCCCGCGGGAATCTGGAGCGGGACGTTGAGGTACTGCTGGGCGGGCGCGTCGGCGGGGAGCGTGAAGGCCGCGGACGGCGCGCCCTCGACGCCGCCGACGACCGCGCGCACGGAGTACGAGTTCGACTGCGTGAGGTCGGCCGAGGCGTCCACGAAGTTGGTGCTGTCGGCGATGGGCGACGGGTTGAGCTGGACTTCGGGGCCGCCGCCGGTCGAGCGGTAGAGGTTGAAGGCCACGTCCGAAGGGTCTTTGCCGAGCATACGCCAGCCGACGTAGACGTCCGTCCCGTTCTGCCGGATTGCGACGACGCCGCGCCCGAGGTTCTCCATGAGATACTGCGCCCGCGCCGTCGCCGAGAGGATGAGAAGCGCCGCCGCCAGGACGAGACCCTTCGTGACATTCTTTTTTGACATTCGCTTTGCCTCTGCCGCTTTGAAAATAAGAGACCCTGTTAGCTCGACCTCATCGCCGCGCCCGCCGAACGGGCCTCCCGACCGTTGACTGCCGGGGATGACGGCGCGAAGTTTCGGGAGCCTTAAAACCGACTCATTTCTGTGTGTTACAGCGTGCAGCCGGAACCACGGAGGAGCAGAATTCTCGTGAGGTCGGCCTTAATAAACTCAGTCAACGGCCGCAGCTTCTACGGTGTCAGCCCGCCCAGGTCATCCGCCGTTTAAACTTAACCCTCGTTTTGTTAAGCGGTTTTCTTGGCTGAGAGGCGTCCGCCAGCTAAAATCTACCCTCTACTTCTTATCAGCGGATTTTTTGGCCGAAAGACTGAACTGAGGCGGGAATTTTTTTGTTACGCCGGCAAACAAAGACTTATGATGTGTTTCCCGTCGGCTTTTTCTTCCCCCGGCCCCGCGCGGAGACACTGATGGCGGCCGCTTCGACGCAGAAGATCACTCAACTACTCCAGGCGTGGGGCGGCGGTGACAAGGCTGCGCTCGAAGAGCTGACGCGCCTCTGCTATCAGGAGTTGCGGCGGATCGCGCTCCAGCACATGCGGCGCGAGGAGTCGGGGCACACGTTGCAGGCTTCGGCCCTCGTCAACGAGGCCTTCCTCCGGCTGGCCGACTGGAAGAACGTCGAGTGGCAGGGCCGCGCGCACTTCTTCGCCGTGGCGGCGCGCGTCATGCGCAACATCCTGGTCGATCTTGCGCGGGAGCGCGCGGCCGCCAAGCGGGGCGGCAACCCTCTGATGGTGTCACTCGCCGCGGCGGCCCGCGTCCCCAAGGAACGCAGCGCCGACATTGTCGCGCTCGACGAGGCGCTCGACGCCCTGGCCGCCCTCAGCCCGAGGTGGAGTAAGGTCGTCGAGCTGAAGTTCTTCGGCGGGCTCACGAACGAGGAGGCGGCCGAGGTGCTCAAGGTCCACCCCGACACGGTCGGCCGCGACTGGCGTCTGGCCCGGGCCTGGCTCTACCGCGAGCTGAGTAGAAGAGAGAGCGGATGACGCCCGAGCGTTTCGAGCAGGTCGGCCGGATTTGCGACGCGGCCTTGAAGCTGGAGCCCGTGGAGCGCGGCCCGTTCGTCGAAAGCGCTTGCGGCGCGGACGAGGAGTTGCGTCGCGAGGTCGAGTCGCTGCTTGAGGCGGATGAACAGGCGGGCGACTTCATCGCGCGGCCCGCGCTGGGGATGGCCGCCGAGTTGCTCGAAGGCGGGCTGTCCCCTCTGCTGCCGCCGGGGCACGTCATCAGCCATTACCGCGTGCTGTCGCCGCTCGGGGCGGGCGGGATGGGCGAGGTCTACCTGGCCGAGGACACAAGGCTCGGGCGGAAGGTGGCGCTCAAGCTGCTGCTCAAAGAGTTCACCGGCGACCCCGAGCGCGTCCGGCGCTTCGAGCTGGAGGCGCGCGCCGCTTCCGCCCTCAACCACCCCAGCATCCTTACCATCTACGAGATCGGGCGGGCCGGCGGCGCCTATTTCATCGCCACCGAATACATCGAGGGCGAGACGCTGCGCGACCACATGGCGCAGGGCAGGATGGCGCTCCCGGACGCGCTCGACGTAGCGGCGCAGGTCGCCGGGGCGCTCGACGTGGCACACTCGGAAGGCGTCGTCCACCGCGACGTGAAGCCGGAGAACATCATGCTCCGGCGGCGTGACCGCATCGTCAAGGTGCTCGACTTCGGGCTCACCAAGCTGACGGAGAAGAAAACATCGACCACACGGGGGCCGTCGGGCCCTTCGTCGGATTCGACGTACGACACCCAGCCGGGCCTGGTGCTCGGGACCGTGCATTACATGTCGCCCGAGCAGACGCGGGGTTCCGCGCAGGTCGATCACCGCGCGGACATCTGGAGCCTGGGCGTCGTGCTCTACGAGATGGTGACAGGGCGCGCGCCGTTCGAGGGCGAGGACGTTCACCACAGGATCGTCTCCATCCGGGAGAGCGAGCCGCCGCCGCTCGGCCTGTACGCTGAAGGGGTGCCCGAGCGGCTGGAGGGGATCGTGCGGAAGGCTCTGGCGAAAGACCCGGGCGAGCGGTACCAGTCGGCGCAGGAGCTGCTCGTCGATCTCCGAAGCCTGAGGCGGGGCTTCGAGGTCGGCGAGGAGTTGGAGCGGTCTTCCCTTTCCGGGTGGGCGAACACGAGCGGGGCGGTCAGGGGTGATGCCGTGCGGCTGTCGTCGGCCGGGGCCGCCGGGCACGGGCCGCCGGTTTCGAGCGCCGGGGCGGTAGCGGGCGAGGTGAAAGGCCACAGGCGGGGCCTCTTAATCGCTTTGGCGGCCGCCGTCGTGCTGACGGCAGGGGCCGGCTTCTGGGTTTACAGGCGTCTCGGCCGGGGCCGGCCTTCGGACAGTGCGTCGGCCCCCGCGCCGAAGATAATTCCTTTGACCAGCTACCCCGGCGTGGAGACAGAGCCGTCCTTCTCTCCGGACGGCAGGCAGATCGCGTTCACGTGGAACGGCCCCGGCGGCGACAACTATGACGTTTACGTGAAGCTGCTCGACGCAGGCGACCCGCTGAGGCTGACGAGCCACTCGGGCGAGGACCGCGCCCCCTGCTGGTCGCCGGACGGGAGTTACATCGCTTTCATCCGCTCCACGAAGGACGAGGACGCGGTCGCGCTCCTCCCCGCCCTCGGCGGCGCGGAGCGCATCCTCCACTCGGTCACCCCGCCCGGCCGCTCGCTGGGCCGTCACCTCTCCTGGTCTGCGGACGGGAAGTCCCTGGCCTTCTCGGAAGGGGTCTCGCCGCAAGGCCCCTTCAGCATCTACCTGCTCTCGGTCGAGACACTCGAAAGGCGCAGGCTGACTTCGCCGCCCGCGGGGGCTCGCGGCGACGGCTTCCCCGCCCTCTCGCCCGACGGCAAGACGCTCGCCTTCACACGCCGGAGCAGTAACGACAAGGACGAAATCTACCTCGCGCCCGCGGGCGGCGGTGAGCCCGCCCGCCTGACCTCGGACAACGCGGGGATTACCGGCCTGGCCTGGACGCGCGACGGGCGCGAGATCGTCTTCTCTTCGACGCGCGCCGGCACCCGCCACCTGTGGAGAGTCCCCGCCGCGGGCGGCACGCCCGAGCGCGTCCCCGCGGGTGAGGAGAACCCCAACGCCTTGGCAGTCGCGCGTCAGGGGAGACTGCTCGCTTACGCCTCCGCGGACTCGGACACGAACATCTGGCGCATCGATGTCCGCGGCGCGAAGGGGGCGGGCGGCGGCCCGCCCGTGAAGTTGATCTCGTCCACGCGGACGGACAGCGGCCCTCAATACTCACCGGACGGGAGGAAGATTGTCTTCACCTCCTCCCGCTCCGGGAACCTGGAGGTCTGGATGTGCGACGCCGACGGCTCCAACCCCATCCGGCTCACCTCCTTCGGCGGCCCGCACGTCGGCACCCCGCGCTGGTCGCCCGACGGGCGGCACGTCGCCTTCGACTCGCCCGCGGAGGGCTCCCGCGACGTTTACGTGCTGGGCGCGGGAGGCGGCAGGCCGCGCCGCCTGACCACGGAGCCCTCGGCGGACGTGCGCCCCAGTTGGTCGAGGGACGGGCGCTTCGTCTACTTCGGCTCGAACCGCGGCGGCGACTGGCAGGTGTGGAAAGCGCCGGCCGAGGGCGGGCCTGCCGTGCAGGTAACGAAGCGGGGCGGGCGCGAGGCGTTCGAGTCCCCCGACGGGGCGTACGTCTACTACACGAAGGAGAACGTGCTGGGGCTTTGGCGCGTGCCGGCCGGGGGCGGCGAGGAGGTGAAGCTCTTAGACCAGGTCATCTCGGGCGCCTGGGTGGTGTGGGAGCAGGGCGTCTACTTCGCCAACCCGGAGGCGCCCCTGCGCCCGTCAATCGAGTTCTACAGCTTCAACACCGAACGGACGACGCGGGTCGCGACCATCGAGAAGGCGCTCTTCTGGAGCGGCCCGAGCCTCGCGGCCACGGCCGACGGCCGTTGGATACTCTACGTGCAGACCGATCAGACGGAGAGCGACATCATGCTGGTCGAGAACTTCTCGTGAGGCCCACCCGCCGCCCCGAGCGATTGAGTTTGATGACAGCCCTCGTGTCGGCAGTCGGGTGCATGCCGTCGTTAGATGCCGGGGCGATTAGCGAGTCCGCTGCTGGATGATCTGAGCTATCGCCCGCAGCGCCTGATTGACCGCTTCAGAGTTCGGGAACACCCGGGCCACGTCAGGGTCGAGTAACACGACATTCGTCCCCTCGGCATACTGCTTGGCGTATTTCCCGACTACCCCCTGGCTGAAGTCATACTCGTCCAGCATCTCGGCATCTTCTTTATTCAGTTCCTCGCTCATAATCTTCCCTCTCGCGCGGCGTCGCCTTCCGCGCGCTGATGATTCTGACGGCCCCCTCACGATAGGTATGCACGACCACTAAGGTGCGCCCCGCCGACGACTCGCCTACGATGATGAACCTCTCTTCATCATCCGAGATGTACGGGGTCGGTGATCGTCCTCGACAGCGGGTCGGCGAACGCGGTTGACGCCTCCGAGAAAGAGACGCCGTGCTTCGCGAGATTCCCCGAAGCCTTCCCCTCATCCCACTCGAACGACAGGCTCATGGGCCTGAATATACGATGAATCGGGTGCAGGAGGAAGGCATCTCACGCCCGGCATCACCCGCCGCCCCGAGCCCTTGGCGAAGCATAACAGCCTTCGCGTCGGCGTTCGGGTGCATGCCGTTGTTAGACAGCGCCCGCCCGGGGAAAGCGCACTCACTCGGTCTACGGCGTGAGCAGGATATACAGCGCCCCCCCCGCCAGCAGCGCCCCCACGTAGGCGCCGCCGAACGCCAGCAGCGCCAGCAGCCCCTTCGCGCCCCGCGTCTTGAGCAGATAATAAGGCACGACGACGGGCCACGCGACGTAGAGGAACAGCCCCATGTCGAAGACCCACCCGACGCCGCGCCCCCTGCTATCCCGGCGCAGCCACCAGCCGACCGCCCACAGCAGGCCGAGGGGGTACAGCAGGGAGAAGGCCGGCGGCAGCTCCGCCTCACGCGCCAGATAGACGCCCGTGACGGCCTGCGTGGCGATGAGGTACAGGTAGAGCAACGCAGTCGGGGAAAAGAGTCGAGGGAGGAATGTTCTCATGCGTTACTCAATCGCCCTCTCGGTACGAAGCTGTCTAACGCCGCGCATCACGCGCCCGCGCACAAGGTTGAGTTTGATGACAGCCGTCGTGTCGCGGGTCGCGTGCATGCGCTTGTTAGACTGCCTGAGATGAACAGCGTGATACGCCTTAGACTCATGCTGTTCCTTTCAGGCGGTTCTAACGGGTATCAGGCTGTGAATTTCGTCTATGTAAATTTGTATTGCCGATGCCCTCAGTTCTCCGACAGTCATAAAGTAAGGCTCAATTCCTCGCATTACATATCTGGTAGACACGTTCAAGTTGATCTCCCCTGAGTTCATTTTTCAGAGGTTCCAATGCTTCGCAGGCGTCATGGTCGAATTCGGCAAGTTTGAGCAATGCTTCGCCCCATTTGCCTTCCCTGTGGAATTTTAAGGCAGCAATCAAGTTCCGTCTTATATCTGCATTTTCACAATTCATAACAAAGAATCTGTGTTCAACCTCTTTCTCGGTACACACTAGGAGTGATTTGATTCGACTCATATTAGAAAGGATGTGATTCGATAACGTATCATTTGGCTGAATCATGTGCCTTATGGATAGAGCATAAGCAGACTGGGGGAAGAATTCGTCCGCAGAAGAAGCATCCAGTAAAGCCTGCTCACACTCTTTATTGAGCAGACCGGCGCAAAAGTCGAAGAAGACTTTGCCCCCATTAGAGCGATTACTCAAGACGTCAGGAATCTTACCTGCGTCACTTACGGCTTTATTCAACAACTCACGCTCATTTAGATTGGCAACTTGGGGTGTTTTCTCTTCTGACGTGAGATCGTATGAATAATAACTAGGAAAGCGTAAAGGGATGTATTTGATCGATTCTAGATTCTTCTGACTTCCAATCTGTAGTCCGTTGGGGGCAATTATTTGCCATTCCCAAGCTCTACGTGGCACGGCAACATTCTTACTCAGCAGACGACTAAAAAATATGCCTTCCTCGGAGGGTTCCTCTAAAAGTAAGGAGCCTTTATCTCCTTCGGCGGTGTGATAATAGATTCTGGCCGTCACGTACCCCCCTACCGAAGGGAATCTGCCCTCGGGTGCTAATCCTAAAGTGAATGATACTTCTCTCTTGTCGTCGGGACTGAGTCGAAGGTACGGATTTAATTGTTGTGTTTCCCGTGAGCCATAACTAAAGGTGAATTGATAACTAGCGTCCGGCGGAAATGCTCCGCTTCCCATTGACATAGAATGACCTGGCTGGTGATAAATTTCGATGCTATCGACTGTATAAGTTGAGGGGCCATGGGCGATCAGCCATACGCTTGATTTCGAGGGTTCACTCTCATCATAGGGGGGGTTTATTATCCTCGAAATATAAATCCCGTCGGCCACGGTTTGCGACTGTGGGGAAAGGCCGCCCCCTCCCTTCACTTCGGATGACTGACCTCCGGCCGCCGGTAAAATGTAATCTCTGACTAGATCGAGGCCATCTTTTAAGACACTGATGATAGTCAGAAGAGTAACGAGAGTTAGAATCGAGCCGATACCAAACCACCTCCTCAAGCTCTTTCTCCGCTTTTCCTGCTTTAGATAATTGTCTACGTCTTCAGGGGCTATTCTCCATTTACCACCGTTATCTTTGTTAGCATTGGGGAAGGCGCCATTCCTGGCTAACAGGGCGACCCTATCGGCCGTTATTTCCTGCCCACTTGCTTTAATCCTTTCGGCCGCCTCTTGGGTACTTAACATCGAATCACCTTCCTCTGTTAAGACTATCTGTGAAGGCAAGGGACGCAGCCCCTTTAATCTCCGGCGGGTTTATCTTACCAGCACATGATTCTCTCTTTAGAGCAGCCCAACGCCCGGCATCACCCGCGCCCCCATTCAACCTCCACGAGAGGGGCCGTGAAGGGGCGTCGGGTGCATGCCGTTGTTAGGCGCGGGGTGTAGGACAGACGCGCCCCATTGGTTAATTTCTGTCGCGCTCTCCAACACCCCGTGCCAATTTTGAATTTGAGGAACCGGAGTTCCTCAGTACTGGGTAGTAATCCAACCCTTACCACCACACCGGTCGCAAGTTACTGCCTCCCCATCCTTTTCAACCGTCCCTCGTCCGCCGCAAGACGGACACTCTCTTTCTTGAGGGTCCTTTTCAGGACCGCCTTCAGGCCATCTTTCAGGCATAGCCACTCATCTCCTTTCTTTATTCATGCGAGGGAAGTGAGGCTCGTAAACTATTCCTGCATCAATCCGCTGTCAATCCTTTTTCTCAGATAAACTGCACCGCGGTTGATTCGACGCAAGCGCCTAACGCCAGGCATCACCCGCCCGCCCTAGCGATTGCAGGAATTTGAGAGCCGGCGTGTCGCGGGTCGGGTGCATGCCGTTGTTATGCCTCGCGGATTCATAAACTAAGTGCAACAGGCTTCCCTGTTGAGAGGGGGAGCCGTGATACTGGCTAGGACTTCAACCGCCAAGAAGAGGTCATAGCCATGACGTACCATCAGCTCTCCCCCGAGGAGAG
>Ga0196978_1000033_pt1 | contig 73216 bp, 123 predicted proteins | sample S3v_2013CmetaG_FD_155491 | JGI IMG/M metagenome (GOLD analysis project Ga0196978, IMG submission 155491) | Soil microbial communities from Anza Borrego desert, Southern California, United States - S3+v_20-13C | ecosystem: Environmental > Terrestrial > Soil > Desert | place: USA: California... | reverse complement strand
GATTTTCAAGGATATGCCGCACGGTGCGACACCATGCAACATCATGCAACAAGAGGATGTCGCGGACTCTTAATCAGCGGGTCACTGGTTCGAGCCCAGTCCGGCTCATCAAATTACCTAGAAAATCCTCACTTTTCCAGGTTCAGAACAATTCACTTCCACATAGAACGTCCACATACGATGCCGGGGAGGGGCGTTTTGCGCCTTCCCGCGCCCGGAAACGAAGCAGCCCGCCCATCCTGCGTGCAACAGGAATAGGGCGGGCCTTTGACCATCAACTTCAACGGCCGTAGGAGGGCCACTGATTATGACGATCAATCGAAATCTAGCACGCCTCGTTTTCTCTTTTCTACTGATTGCCCTCGCATCAACCGCACACGCCCAAACCGAGTACCCCGACGAACTCAAACAGAAGTTCGTCAAGCCTGAGACTGTCCAGCGTGAGGCGAGCGTGCCGAAGCTTAATGGGCGGCAGAAAGGTAAACAGGAGCGCCGGGGCTTCTTCCGCCCTTACGGCCCGTCGGCGTGGGTCTCGTCGGCGGTCTATTGGGCGGGTTCGGGGATGGACATAGCATCCTCTGACCAGCCCAACTTCCGGGAGGGAAACTCGCTCTTTCGGAATGAGCGGGGCGGCACGGCGATGGGTAAGAACATCGCGGCCACGCTCGGCATCTACGGAGGGACGCTCGTCGTGGAGAAGTTCAAGCCGGAGGTGGCGTTCCTCATCAGGATGGGGGTCGGGGTCGGGCGGATGATTGTCGCCGCGAGGAACTGGAAGAAGTATTGATCGAAGGGCGGGCCTCGCACCCGCTCTCTTTTAGTTTATAATGGGCGTGAGGTGAAGACGATGAGATTCTTTCAGGTACTCAGTGAAAAAGATGCGTGGCCGATTTGGTTGAGCGGGCTGTTCTTAGGCGCAGCCATCGGTGTTATAGCAACCTCACTCGTCATCTGGCTTCTAGGGTCGTGATACAATCCCCCTCGCCTAGCGTTCCTTCTACTCTAGGTAACGAACAGGCGAGAGCGGCGTTGGGGGGAAACCTTGACGCCGCCTTTTAGTCAATAACAGTTCCTCGCGGCCCTGTATCCCGCCGCTTCAGCTTCCGCACGAGTCCTGAAATGAACCCTGTTATGCGGGGCTATGTCATCATAGTTCGGACATCCCGGCCAGTGGTAAATCATGCTTCGGCGGTTTCCACGGATACGCTCATCTTGGGGCGTCCTCGCCTGAGACGTGCCCCGGCAGACCCGATAGTAAGCAGGCCGGTATCCTGCCTGTTGCGCCTCGCGTTGCGTCGTGTAGAAACCGCGTTTTGTTTTCCCGTACCACTGAGAACCGGGACACCAATAGATGTCGGAAGAGGTGTTGACCCAAACTCGCACGTTGGGGTCGCCGTCTTGCCGTGAGGTTGCGGCATGAACAAGCAAGAGAGAACTTTGCGGCAGTGCGGACAGTATGAGCGTGAGAGCGATTGAAAAGGCTAGAATGAGCTTTCGCATGGGCTTCCTCCTGTAGGGGCTAGTGAGACGGCGGGCAATCTATATCAAATCGGGGAGGAAGGCAAGGGTCAGAGCTTTGCGAGTACCTTAGACCAGTTACCGAATCTCTTACACACAGAACTCAGGTGAATCTTTCCGTGTTCCTTGTATTCGGTTGATGTTGGCTTGTGTCTCAACATACGTGCGACACGGCGAACGTCTCTCAAGATTTCCTCGTCACTTCTTATCGTCCTGTTGGTCTTGAGCCTCAAGACTTCGGAGCGGAAGACGTAGATAGTTCCGCCTATCTTGATTGAGCGTAATCGCCCTCTGACGACTAGGCTGTGAATGGCGGGCCGGGTAACACCGCGCAGTTCCCCGGCTTCGGTTTGGGTGATAAGGTCGTCGGCGTCAACTGAGCGCATGGACTCATAATAATGATTTTTGAGGGGGCGTGCTATACTCTGCGACCGTCAAGCAGGGTTTACAGTCTCCCGAAACCTTTACTCAGGAGTCCAGCCATGCCCGATACTCTCACGGCGCAGGAGCGCGAAGTCGTAGAAGCCGCCAAACGATTTGTTAAAGCCGTCCACGAATCGAACGGAGATTCACAGTACAGCGAGAAGGTAGTCACGGCGGAAGATGAGTTAATTGAGGCCGTGGACAGGCTGGAAGGTCAGTCGTAGACGCGAATCTCTAAACTGTGATTGTAGAGCAATCCGTCTGTCGGGTTGCCGCCAGTCGCCGTGGTCACATTTATCTGGTCGTTGCTCGCGCGGCAGATGGTGACGCGCTCCGAAGTTGAGCTATCCCCGATGCTCTCATTTATCAAGCAGAAGGTCTTGCCGTCGGGGAATGCGCCCGACAAGATGCCTTCATAGATTCCTTCCCCGGCCCGCGTCCAAACGATTTGCCCGAGAGAGTTTTCAAGTATCATAGGCGAGGGGTCATTACTGCCTTGCTGCGTCAAAAGCGCGGTGTAGACTTTCATAAGCACCTCTAGGGATAAACCCTTATCTCAATCGCGGTTTCATTCAGCGCGTCGTCAAAATTCCCGCCCTCTACTACTGAGTAAGTTTCGACGGCCACACTGTTGGCGTCAAAGCGATACCCTGTTGTAACAATCCCACTCCGCGTCGCGGGAAAGATGGCCGTCTTGCTTGCCATGAATACGCCCGAGAGCGTGCCAGTGTACACGCCGACATCAAACCGAGTCCAAACGACAGTTCCGCCGAGTGAGTTTTCAAGAACCGTTACCGTTGGCGCGGACGTTCCCGACTGTGAGAGTAAGGCCACATACCTCTTTACTCCGTTGATTGTCCCCACTCCGCTCATGTTGCCCGAGTCGTCTACAGTGACGGCAGAGTTCTGAATCGTTTTACCACCCGCCCCGTCGAACCTAGCCAAGCGGTTATCATTGGAAGACGCTGGCCCGGCCACGTCCCCCGTAGAAGCCTCCCCAAGTGGCCCTTCCCATGTGTTTGCAACCGCACAAGAATATAGCCCCGCGTCTGCCCCGGTTTTTATAAAGACTTCGCCGGGGGAACAAGTAGCAGGAAGTGTTGCACCCTTGCGGACCCTTCTTGCTGTACTGCTTGATACTCCGCTCATAAATTCACCTCAGTTATGCAAAAGCCAAAAAGGAATCGAATCCGCTGACGTTATCCCGGTCAAAGCCCCGAGCGTGGCGGGCAGCACGCCCCCGCTCATCGCGTTGGCGCAACTGACCCAACTCTTGCCCGTAGTAGGTTTGTTGAGCAAATCAAGGAAGCCAGCGGCAACTGAGCCGGTTCCGCCAATAGTGGGAACGGTAGTGTCGGCCGCGAACGCGATGAAGTACGAGGTGTCAGGCAAAAGCGTAATAGCCGTCACGGTCCCCGTGTAAGTAGTCGTGCCTGCGCTGATTGAAATGTTGTCCGCCGAGACGAGCTTGTTGCCCGCCGAGTCGTAGATGCCCACCGCCAAGACGTTGCCGGCGGTGCCGATGCGGAAAGAGATTTTCGTGATCCTCGTCGGCTCCGTCACCTTGAAGCGGTAAGCCCTGACGGCGTTATTGGAGTCCGAGACGGCTTCGGTGGTTTCGCCCACTCCCCCCGTAGGCACGCGCGGCACCATGAAAACCGCGTCGTCGCCGGTAAGAGCCGCCCTGCCCCCCTCCCACAGCACCATCCAGTTCGTTCCGTCCGTGTTGAAGAAACAGACGGCCTGGCCCTGGCGGGTTAAACGGTAGGAAGTCTCCGCGCCCCCGATGGTCTCCGTGCCCGCGGCTCCTGTAATTGTTACGGCGTTCGTTGACGAGTCGGTCTTGATGAAAGCTACCGTTCGGCCTTTGATGAACTCGGTGAAACCCGGCACCGGGGCTGCGGGTAATCGGCAGGTGAAAGCGCCCCCGGCGGCGTTGGCCCGAATCAGCCCCTCGTCCGTCTTGATGTCGTGCGGGGGAGAGCCTGAGATAGTCTTCTCAGTGGAGAAATAATGAAGGCCCGTCAGAGCCGTCGCGCCCCACGGGATGTCAGGCGGGGGCGGGGCGATTTCCGAGTCGCCTGAGTTTCCGGCCCACACAATGCCTGTAACCTTCCCCGCCTGAGCCGCCGTAATGTCTAAGTGAATAAGACTCTTGTCGGAGACGGAAACCGTACCAGTGAAGCGGTTGCCGATAACGACTAACCCCCTAGTTTCCGTGGTCGCGTCGCCGTAGACCTTGAGGAACTGGCCCAACTTCGTGGTTCCGTTGTTGTAGATGTAAATGAGGTTCCCTTCAAACAACCACCCCTGGCCCCGGATTTTGCACGCTATCCCGCCGCCCTGGGAATCCCAGAAACCGCAGTTGGACACCCTCACGGCCGCCGCAGGAAGATTGATGCCCGCCCTCACAACAGGGTCTTCGGTCGTAATACCCCTGACAATGGCGTTCGTGAACGCCGGGCCTTCGTTCGGCTCGAACACGCAGGAGCGAATGTCCCATTGGGTGCCGGGGCACACTACGGCGTAGCCGCCCTCTCCAGCAGTATCCCCCGTGCCTGAAGGCGGAGAAGTGTTCTCGTTTAAGAACTGAAGGCGGCAGCCGTCAATGACGACAGAATTTGAGTAGGCCGTACTCGGGGTGCCGACCACCCCGGAGGGCGGGACGACGCGGCCCCCTATTCCTCTGCGCGCGTGGCTGAAGGTGGAGCTGAGGATTCTAATCTCCACCGTGTTGCGAAGATTGAGAAGCATTCGCGCATTGACGGCGTTGTCATTCATCGCGGCCTCGTTGCCGCCGAATCCGCCGATGAAGCAGCGGTCAATGATGTTTGCGACCGAAGCACCCGAGCCTACGGAGTCGTCGGCCGCGAATGAAATGAAGTCTCCAACGAACCCAGGAGAGGTGTAACGCATGATGAGATTGCGGAACTCTGAGCCGACTAGACAGTTGCCGTTGATGAACGGTGAACTACCCGACGCCGTGTACCGAAGCTCTGTGCCCGCGGAGCGAGAGATAACGCCCGTCTGCGTGTCAGAGATGAGGCCGATTCCGGGCGAACCCTCAATACAAATCTGCTCCATGTCCACCATCTGAATGCCGGAAGAGAAGGAGTACCAGCCCTCCCAGGTGCGGTCCAGTTGAATCCGCATTCTGGCCTTGGAGCGATCCAGACAGTCTATCGCGGCCTGTAAGTATGGGCTGTTATCCGTAGTCCCGGAGTCGGCTTTCATCCCGAACCACGCCCCCAACACCTCCCTGACTTTCTTATTTCCCTCGAATGAAAGCACGCCCTGGCCGGAGAGAATGTTAGTAAATATGGTGTGGGGCGGGGCTTCAATCGCACCCAGAATAGTTAGCGTTTGGCCCGTGGCGATGTTCAGTGACCCGCCGCGGATAAATTTCAAAGTAATCGTCTCAGGAACCGTAGCGGTCTGAGCCGTCACCGCAGAAGTGACGTAGAGAGTGGTTGGCGTAGAGCTTATCGTGGAGAGTGCCGTGGCGAAGTCGGCGTAGTTCTCTACCTTGTTGAGCCGAGCGTCGCTCGTGACAACCAACTTGGACGTGTCAGCTATCCCGTGAACATTCGTGGTGCCAACGATGTGGGCGGCGAGGTCGTCAGCCAAGTCGTCAAACTCTTCGTCCGTGACTACCACGGGGGAGGCTGGGTTAGAATAGGCGCGGCTGAGTTTCACCCTGCCCAGTACGGTGGGTGTGGCGGGATTGCCGACGTTAATTCGCCCCTCAATCAGTTCCTCTATCTGGGTCCGAGAGAGCGACCACCTGTCGTCCAATCTCCTAACCTTCGGTGTGTTGTGAACCCGCAAGTCTTCATAGGTCACTGTCGAACCTAACGAGATAGGAATATCCCACCGCTCGCCTAAGAGTATCGCCGTGTTTTTATTCCTCTTAGCATCAACCAATCTGAGGTAGCAGAAAACGTCTGAGCGGTCAGTAATATCAGGCGTGGAATCTAAAACAAACGTGTCTACGTCCACCACGTTGCCCGCTAGATCGCATTCAATCTCGCGGTAGAAATCGGTGAGCGACGGTTTCCACACTTCACCCGTAGAGAACGAAAACGCCTCTGGACTGCTACCCGCATAGTAGATTTGCAGGTAGGCAGTCGAACCCGACCAGCGGGAGCCGGCGGCGGTTGAGAATCCTGATACAGTTATCTTGCTCATCTACATCTTGGTGTCGGTGATAGTGAACTTCTTTCCCGTGGTCGCGCCGAAAATAGAAATCGCCTGAGTAATCAGAGACCGGTACTCCGGCCCGTAAAACTGCGTGTCCCCTGCCCCCACAAAGATTGACGGACTTGTTGCCGCAGCGGTCCCGCCGAAGCGAACCCAGAAATCCGTGTCATCTGAATTTTGGATTAGAAGCGTGGCGCGGTTGGCATCTGCCGCCGCTGCGGTTTGGGCACTGCCGCCCGTCGTGATTGTCGAACTGTAGTCAGCCATATCAAGCCGCCTTTCTGAACCCAAATCTTTCCTGAAACGCCCTCAAACTTTCGCCCGGATTCCACTGAACAGTTTCAATCTCAACCTGTGCCTTTGGGCAAAACACCTTTTCCGCGCCCGCCTGCAAGCAGCGTGAACAGCAAGATAGCGTGTCCGGGTCAGGGCCATCGTTGAAGTACCTTTCTTCGTCCACGGGGACGTTTAATTCTTTGGTTGCCGCCCACACTTGCTCGTCCGTGTAGCTTCTGAGCGGCGCGTAGACCTTTGCCTTCCCTAACTGCCAGCCGTCACCGGGGCAGAAGCCGCTTCCGCCGAGCGTCCAGTGGTAATCACTCTCCTTGTACCCGATGAGCAGAACGTCAAAGTGGGGGAACAGCACGGGCGTTCTTTCTGGAAACACGTCACCGACACATTTATCCCCGTGCTCGACATCAAGCAGGACGGGAAAGTTTTGCGTGCCGAATGATTGCTCACGAATCAGACTTAGGCCGTTTTCATTTGGCAACACGTAAACGTCTGAGGGCTCCCATGACCACGCTTCTAGGTCCATTTCAAGAATCATTCGCTTGGCGAACTTTTGATTCTCGGGGCGGAACCAGATCACGGGGATGTCGGGCCTAACTTCCCTTGCGAGCGTCAGAAGGAGCATGGAGTCTTTGCCGAAGCTCGACAGCACAGCCGGGCTCTCTGCGGCCTCTAACGCTTCCCTGATTACTTGTCTCGCCTTACTTAGCACTTCGTTTCGCCCTATTCGTCACTACTAACTGCGTGAACAAAGCCAGATAAATAGCTTCCAGTGAAACCCACGTCGTCAAGACTAGAAGAACCCGGTCCACTTCGACCCAGAACACCAGCGAAAGATTCAAAGCGAACAACAGGGTGTGGACGAGGATTGAGATGGGAGACCCAACCTTATCGGCCACTTGCTCGGCCAGCCTGTTAAATCTGTCTTTCACGCCGCCGTCCCCGAAGACGCCCCGCCAGCAGCGGCTATAAGTAAATCCGTCCAAATTGGAGAGGACGTTGTACCTACGCCCGAAGAAGTACCTGAGCTGCTTTGCTGAACGAGACGGGGCGCAGTTAATCCCGCCACAGCAGCGCGTTGTGAAAACCTTGCCCCTTGAAGATCGTTGTACGCCTCACTCCTGGCCTGCCCCTCTTTCTGACTCAAATCAGACAAAGTGCTTCTCAAAATCTGGTCGCGCATTTGTGGCGAATACACACCACCCAAAGGGTTATTAAAAGAGTTGGCGGCTTGATTTCTTGCGTTACCGTAAACATTGGCGATGGACGGGTCCGCTTGAAAATCGAACTCCCGCATCCGTTTAAAGTCATCAGTGTCCGGCGTATTCATAAAACCGTACTGATTCGTACTTTGGAAATTCTGACTTTGAGTGCTCTTCGACTTTTTACTCATGCTGCCCTCACGCTGTATCTCATCCACAAAATAGGCTTCCCGTGTGATTGGCCTTTGTATTTAGTCAACCCATCCCTTCTCATCCCAATCATTTCGAGAACCTTTCTCACGCCTGTATTCTTTGCGGCGGGCCACGACCAACCTTCTTTCAGCCCCATCTCGAACAGTCGTCTCAATACCGCATACGCGGCAGGAACTATCAACTCAGGCCGAGTCCCGCGTTTGACTAAAAGATGCGAATCGAACATGCCCTTTCCCACTAGCGAAATGGTAATCATGGCTACTAATCCGCCATCAAATATCCCGAAATCTGCTTGTGGTTCTGTTCTCATCAATTCAAGGTAAAAACCAACGTCGCCATTTCCAAATGCTTTATCGGCGTCCTGAAAGAATCGCGGCTGCTCGTTGACCCATGAAAGAGCCTCGCGGATTAACTCTTGATCCTTGTCCGGGTCTAATCTTCTAATCATTGCTTCTGAATAAAGTTGATAACCACCCCTTTGGGCAGCTTCAAAACCTTGTCGGTCAAGTCAGGAGTCCCGTTCGTCCCGTCGCAGATGACCCAACCCTGCGGCGGCTCCCCTTTCCACATCCCTATGAAACCGGCAGGCACGGGGTTGACCTCCAGCTTTTCATTCGCCCCGATTTCACCGAAACTCTTCTCCATCCTCACGCCTTCAAAATGTTCAACGCCAAAAGCGCGTCCACAACGGCCTTTAGCCCTTGCGCCACGTCCGCCAAAGTCGCCGTGGCCGTGTCCTTCGTCGCCTTGCTCGCCGTCCCGGTCCACGCGGTCCAACCAGCATTCCCACCGAGCCACTTCACCCCCACAGCCTGCGCGGAATCGGCAACCAGAAACGTCCCGTCCGCCCCCGCTGACAACCTCACCCCGTTCGTGCCGTCGTGCGCCAGCAAATCACCCTTAGTGGTTAAGGGGCTTGAGAGAGTGACGGTCGCGCCCACGCCCGAGAAGGTGAAACCCGATGTCCCTCCCGAAAAGGTGAGACTTCCCGCGACTCCGTTGATGGTCGAAACGAATGTAGTGCCCGCAGGTAAGACCGTGGGTAAAGGCTCGGCCCCGGCGGCAGGGCCGAACTGCTCGTGAACAAAGTCTGAGTTAAGGTCAAGATTTGTGTCCCTCATCTGCGTGCCCCCTGTACCTCGTACTCGTATGCGGCCTCGTCAATTCGGTCTCTCTCGCCGGACCCGTCCCACGTCCCCTCAACCCGAACGGTATGCTGCTTCAGGTTCTTGACATTCGCCTTCAGTGCTGCGCCTTCAATTACATTTGAGCCGTTAGACAGGGCCAGCGTGGCTAGAGCATTTGTGCCTGCCTCCAAATCCGATACCGGAATACTCTGCGTCGGCGCGGCACCGTAAACTTTCAAGTTTCCGCTGGTGATTTTTCCGGTTACACGAAAAGTCGGCCCGAGCTTCTTCGTTCTTAACTCTTCGCCGGAATCACTGAACTGTGCCGCGATGTAGTAGGAAACACTCGACCCTGAGCCGGTGTCGAACCTGTACGTCCCCATACTCACGGTGTTGTTGCTGAGTCTTCCCCCGCAGAGGAAATCAAGATTATTTCCGACCGTGGATACGCCACTCACAATCATGTCCTGTGTCGTGGAAGATAAAAGTATGTCAGCGACCCACTCCTGAGCCGAGAGCCCCCAGCACCAGACACGAGTGGTCCAGAACCCGGAGGAATTTAGGTTGTAAGCTGAGTGGAAGTAGCAGACACAATCATTCAGGGGGTCGTGTGCTACTAAGATATGGCCTTTAACCCAAGACTTGTAGAACTCGGCAATCGCGGAAGCCCAGGTGTTTTCCGCCTCCTGCTTGTCACCCCCACCCACGGAGCGGGCCGGGCCTGAGTTAGTCGCCCCGTACAGAGTCCCATTGATGAAAACCAGTTGGTATGGGTTCTTAAATCCGGTCTTCCAGAACGGGCTTACTCTCACGGGGACAAACTCGCTCGCCGTGGGCTGTGCGATCTGCAAATGATTCGTGGTTAAGAGGTACAAGCGGGCTTCGCTTGAAACGACACCCAGAATGGTTTCGGGGGGAGAGGTAGGGTATCCAAGCCCAGCCGGCGCGGCTTCGACGTTGGAGGGTTTGGCCGGACGAATGAACGGGCCGGGGCTGGTGTCTCCGGGGCCGTTACATGAAATCCACACGGGCACGCCGTTGAAGAGTGCGACAAATTCAGCATTCGGGGGCGCGTCGTTGTCGAACGTTAAGAGAGAACCCGCCAGCCCGGCCCCTTGAGTTTCTATCTCCCCGTCCAGCCATTCGAAATTAGCCCTGCGGCTACCGTCCAATGCGGATTCTGCAACTTGACCAACGCGGAACCACGGGCCATTGATGAGGTTCTGTCCGGTGGTGTCCTGTGAGTCTACGTAGCGCGTTCCCCACACCCCATGAGCGTCTTGCCCGTGGGTCGAATCAACGGCGGCGAATGTGATTTGAACTCGCTGGCCTGCCGTGATTGAGAATGTCACAGGGGCGGAGGGGTTGTTAAAGCCCAGCGTCGCTAAACGTTCGGCCGTCACTCGGATGGCATAACTGGCCGCTATCATCCCTTTCGTGCCGCCAGCTACTCCCGCTACCGTAGGCGCTCCAGGCGTGTCCATTCCGAGCGGGTAGTGTGAATAAGTGGAACCCGAGAGAATAGAAACTTTCGGGGCGCGGGTCAGTGCCAGGGTGTTGGTGAGCGCCGTCCCGTCCAGTCGGAAAGTACCATCGCCCACAGAGAACAGAGTGCCCTTATCCAGCCTGACAACATTCCCTCTGAGACAAGTACCCCGTTGATTATCCACCGCGAATATCACAGGCAAGCGATAGCCCGTTTTCCCAGACACCGACGCCGTAGGCGCTCGGGAGATAATCAAGGAGGTGTTGGAAATGATTCTTTCGACAACACAGAGGAATGACTGGCTTCCCACCGCATCAAGCACGAGGAAGAATTGGCCCAAGTGTAATTCCGTGGTGAATGAAGTTCCCGTACCTGTAACGGTGGTAGAGCCGGAAGTCAAAGCTACGGTTCCCGTCAGAGCGGTATTGTCAACAGTCTCGGAAAGGTTCTGCGGCCCGCCCGTGCATTCGTGGTAGGCGGCGTCTCCTGAGCCTCTTTTGAATACGTTCTGCATCCTGAAAATCAAGTCACCGAGATTGCCCGACCGCGGGCTGGTCGGAAAATACGGATTACCCCTGATAGTGCGCGTACCCACCTAAGCCTTTAACCTTTCTACAACCCTATCCATTGCCATAAACAGAAATTCATTAGGTGCTGATATGGTCGAGCTGGCCGAAGCCGGAATGCTCGGAATACAGGGAATTGTTAGTTTTCTCGTGTCATCAATCCCGTCGCCGTCCTCATAACTTGCTCCCGGCTCAATCACGAAGATGTCCGACTCTTCTCTAATGCAGTAATAACCAACACGGTCGTCATACACTCTTATGAAGTCCGCCCACTCTGGCACAAGTGAGTAAATCTTCGTCGGGTCGTCAGGGTCGTAAAGCTCACTATCAAATTTGCGCCGCGTCAGCACGTCACTGGTTAAGGTTGCCGTGCCGTTAGCAAATGTGACCGTCTTCGTATCCCTTAATAGACTCCTGTTCTTCTCTGTAAATTCATCGGCCACTTCCTGAAAGACCTGAGACAGTTGGGCCTCTACTACAGCCTCAACCTTTTGGGCGTTCTGGCCGCTCTGCTCAACTGTCCTATCTATGAACTCTTGCAAGGTCACGCGGCTACCTCGCTAATAGCCTTCGGCGGAACGGATGTGAGTCCGCCCCGTATCGCCCTTATCGTCTCCTCAAAGAACGACAGAAATTCATTCTTGCCCAAGTAGGCCGCACCGCCGCATACAAGTGCTTCCTCTAACACATCCGGCAGAAGCATGTTCGAGTTGTTGTCTATCGCAGTTCTTTGTGTTGCCGCGTCATAGGTACAGACATCAATCTTCACATTTGTACGGGTGTGAAATATCCGATTATCATCAATGTGATATGCGTACAAAGAGCCTTTGCGCCAGGTGTTCGCATTCCTCACCCACCTGCGAATATCAGCCAATGGGTATTCGTCACAGACAATCCCGTCCGAGGCGTCCACCACACTTCCTCGTATGCCGACCACAGGCACAGAGGTGGAATTAGTCGAAGGTATCAACGCGCCGTGTGCGATATTGGCGGTCTGAGACTTCAGGATTCTTCTCAAAGGATGATTGCCCGTCTCGGCAATCGCACTGACAATCTTCTCCTCCGCGAGTTGAACGGCGTCCTTAACCATGTCGAGTGAGAATCCACCTTTGAAGTCGGCCACGGTCAAAGGAAGGGTCGCGTAGGAGATGTCAACGCCCGCGGGCACACTTCCACGGAGAGCGCCGACCCTCAGCGCAACACCTCTGACAATGCGACCGTAGGGGACACTCACGCGGCAACCCTCTCCCTTCTAGGAACTCGAATCTTCGTCGCCAGCCTTTCTACCAATGCAAGCTCAAGCCTCAACGGACAGGTGATAGTTGCCGACTCACTAGCCGGCATGTCTACAGCGGCGAATGTGGTCAAATCAACATTCCCCGTGACACCACTTCCGGGCGTGTAGGCACTTCCCGGCGCGACGTAATAAAAGGACGTGCCTTTGACTGAGAAATACCCTCGGTTGGTGTCTGCCGGCGCTCTGATAAAGTCGTCCCACGGCAGGAATCTCATCTTCTCTGCCACGGTCGCGTCCGACGTGCTCAACACAACACGGTCATCTGAAATGAAGCCTTCCAGGACTCTTGAAGGTAGAGTTCCTGCGCCGTTGGTCAGTGCGATGGTGACAGTCTCAGTGACGTAGGGGGCTAGCATCGGATCGGCGGCAAACTCTTCGGCTACTTCCCTCATGACGTGGTGCGCCCAGGATTCCGCTATCTGCTCCGGGTCTAAGACGGCAGACACGTTTAAGTCCTCGCCGGACAGGGCTAGGTCGGACGCGCGGTTTATCCATTGCTTCAAAGTGAAAGCCATTAGCCTTCAGCCTTCTTCTCCGCGCCCTTAACATTCAACGCCAAGTCGCCGCCGTTGCTCAGGACGTTAGGGGCCATGCTGTTCAAGACCCCTTGTAGTGCCTGGTAGACTTGCTGCACCTGTTCCGCACTTCCAGACACTTCCACGGTCAAGTCTTTGGTTTTCACGCTGAATCCTGTGTCTTTGGTCGCCATTTATTTCTCCTTATGCGGCATTGGCTGTGAGCGTCGGGCCGGGTACGACTTTCGGCGGGACACTCACCAGCCCCTGTGAAATCCAAGAGAGAGTTTGATCAAAGTAGGACTTGTAGACCTGTGCCTGCTGCATGAATGCGTCGTCACGAACGAGCATCGAAACGATTCCGCACACCATTGCTTCCTCCAAGACATCGGGCAGAAGCATATTGTTCGTCAGAGTGCCTATGGCCGTCAGTTGGTCCGTCTTGGAGTAGGCACAGCAGTCAATCACCACGTTCGTCCTCGTGTGGTAGATTCGATTGCCGTCAATCTTGTAGTTGTAAACGGCCGCGAGGTGAAAACTGCCCGCGTTCTCAACCCTGCGGCTAATCATCTCCAGGGGTTTCTCGGTACACACCCGCCCGTCCGACGAGTCGTACACGGAACCCCACACGCCGATAATCGGCTTGCTCCCGCTGCTCTGCGTCGGGAGTGCTGCTTTATGAGCGAGAGAACCCGTGACGGCATGAAGGTTGGCCCTGAACGGATGCCCGCCCGTGTTTGCTATGGCGTGGGCAAGTTTCTCTTCGACCAGCAAACAAGTATCAGTGAGGGGCGTCTTGGAGAAGTCCGCAGAGTCGAGTTGAGTGGCCGTGAGCGGGCTTGTGACGTAGGCAGACTCTAAGGCACTGCTGGTAGAGCCAGCGATGCCGTTAATGCGAACGGCGGCAGCACGTAGAACATGGTTGTAGGTGACAGCCATTACTCAATCGGGAACGCCTCAAGCCTGTAGTTATTCCTCGGAACACTAATCATCATGTCGAACTTCAAATCTCTTTCGTACTCGGCGACATGACCTTCAAGGTAACTTCTGAGTTCCGCCCGCTTGGTCCGGTTCTCGTTTTCATCCTCCGACCACGAAGCCGCCGGCAATGCCCTCAGTGCGAGTTTGGCGATAATCAAATGGTGGTGGTGTTCAAGAATCGGTGATTCGTCTAATGCCGTGTCAGCGGTCCCCGCAACCGTGTAAGCCACCCTGAAGGTTTCACTGGCCGACGGTCTGGGCCGGAACCTCGCATACAGATTCGGGTCTCCGTGCTTTCTATAGAACGCTACCCGTTCAGTGCCAGCGCCCCACCCCTCTTGCCAACCTTCCGCCATGTCCGTGAAATCCGAAAACGGCAGTTGATATTCGTACTCCCCGTTGTCGGGGTCGTAGTTCGAGGTGACATCAATAATTCTTCCTATTGGCCCACCCTGCGGATTGACGACGTACGCACTCTCCCCGTCCTGAACCTCTATGGTCGTTTCGCCTATCACCCAAGCCTGCCCCGAGCTCGTCAGCCTGTTTTGAATAGACTGAAGGATGCCGACAGCCCAATGAAGGAGTTGTCGATAACTCGGTTTCTGCGGGCGCGGCTCAAGGAGTTCAATCCTAGCTGCGCTCAGTATCTCCCTGAGTTTCATCGGGGTTCTTCCTGGGCCTGCCGCCTTTGTTCTTCACTGGCTGCGAATCAAAAGCCGTGGTCGGTAAGTCGCTCACCGTTGACCCCATCGGCTGAGACACCATTGGCGGGGCGTCTTGTTGCTCTGCTGCGGGCGGAACAACGGCCTGCGCCTGCGCGGCAAGTATCTGATTCGCCACCACACCAGCAATCTGGCCTACAATCTCGGGCGTCATCTGACCGCCGCCAACGGTAGCTATGATCTCCCTGAGTTGGTCGGCAGAAATACCACCCGCCATGCCTTCAATAATCCTGTCCTGCGGCGTCATCTCAAGCTGCCTGAGAAGTTCACGGGCCACGGGCGAGTATGAGTGGACATACAGATGAGATTTCCGCTCGCGGAGCATGGCGTGCTCGACAGACAGCCGTGTCTCGGCCCATCTGCGGAACTGCGCGCAACTCTGCTGCATGTCTTGAGCGACCTTCCCGTGAAGCTCACTTCTGCCAGACGCCCTATCAATTTGCTCCTCCAACTTATTCAACTCAATCGGAGGCAAGGAAGGAAAGAAATCAAAGTTCAGGAGTTGGGGTATTCCGGGCTCACCCCTAGACTCGTCCTTGTACCAGGGCTGGTCGAAAAGGGCTTTAATCTCGACAATCCCCTTGCCATCGTTGGTTCTCAGAACAGACTTGATCTCGTCGCCGGGATAGTATTTAACGTGCCTGAGAGACTTCCCGATGAGGAATCCGGGCTTATTGGTTATGCCCCCCGCGGTAACGCTCGGCTGCGCGCCCGCAATCGTCACGGTGTCGTGCTCAAGACCTTCACCGATAAGTTCGGGCGGGAGTGCTTCGGCCCAAATCTCAAGGGGCATGACGCGGGCACGGGGCAGGAAGCCGCCCACGGAGCGCCTCAGACAGTAGGTCTGAATCTCCTCACCCCCACCCCACTGCCGAATGTGCTCACTACGCTCCACGCGCTCGGGGTCAAGGAACTGGCCGGCGGTGAACAGGTAGCGAATCTTCTCAAGGGAAGCGTCGCGGGTGGAGACCAAGCCCATGCCCCTTGTGGGGTCGTCAAATATGATTCGTTGCGGTGTTGCCATATACTCCTCTATTCATCAAAGGCCGGTAGCGTGAACGGCGTAGCGCACCTTCACCCTCACGACGCCGGTGGCGGTGCCGGGGTTGGTGAACGCACTCGCGGCCACAAGGTTGAGTCCCGTATTCGCGGCCAGTTGGTTGTTCGTAGGTACCGCGGCTTGGACGACGGCCACCTTGTCTGCCGCGCCCCCGATGGAGTTCGCGGCAGAAACGGCCGCGGAGACCGCCGCCCCGCCCCCGGCATAATTCACAGTCACGTTGCCGCCATCCGCGTAGGCGGCAACACCGAAGTCCAAAATTATTACGGCGGATCGGAACTCAATAGCGTACCCCGCGCCCGGAGCGGCTACTAAGGGATACCCATTCGCGTGGCCCAGCTTTCCCGCGCTCGTGGACACAATGTCCGCGGCACTGATGGTGGCCTCGGCGTACTGAACTCCGGTCAAGGCACCGGACGCTGCCTGCCACAGAGAGCCGTCGGAGCGGAAAATCTTATTGTTGCCCGTGGCGTGGGAGGTGAAAGCGAAGGAGCCCGCGGGCGCAGAAGTCGCTGTCTCGCCTTCCGTAATCGCCGTGGTGAAGTTGTAGATACGGATGCCGCCGATTGTGACGTACTTACCCGACTCCATTGACGAGAAATCAAGGTTTCCGTTCTCATCAAAGAAACCCGAAAGCCCGCGGTTGTACTTGTCGAGTAGAACTACCGATCCTGCCATTTGTTTATCTCCTTACCGGCCCTTGTCGTCCGGTAGTTAATCAGGGATGGCTAATCCGGCCTTCCCCTTCTTCCATGTGCTTCCCAAGAAGTGATACTTCCCGTGTGCCAGCTTCTTTGCGCTTGCCTCGAACAAACGCCAGCCGTGTAGGTAGTCAAAGTCCGAGCCCATTTCCTGCTCATACTTATTAACCTCATCGGCTATGCGAGATGCCTGCATGTTCGCTTCCGTCTCTATTGCCGCGAGCTGGTGCGGGCTCAAAGGGGCGTAGGGGTCGTAATACTTCCCGTGCTTCAGCTCCTGTGCGGCACGTTCGATATTCCGCATGTCCGAGTCATTCGGCTCACGGTATTGCCCCCAGCACCTCTGACGGCCGCCCACCGGAACCTTCACGAGTTCCCCACGGGGCGTCAGGTCGAACTTGTAAGTCCCCTGCCAAGCCTCCTCACAACACTGCGGCTCGCCGCTTTCCGCTTTGTGTCCAGAGTGAACCGCAATCAGTGAATCAAACACGTAGTAGTCTTCGGGCGGCGGGCCTAAATCTAGAGTCTCGCCCGTGGCCTCAACATACTGAAAGCGTGTCGCGTTGAAGGCGTCCCAATAGGCTTCCCGCTCAAGGCGTTTCTCGAAGACGAACCTGTCGGGCTGGTCATACTTCCATGTACCGCCGTCCTTCCACCTTTTAGTCCAGTACCTCGGAACCTCTTCACCGAGAACACGAGTAAAGACGAGGGGCGCGTAGGACAGTCGAATGATGGGCTTGCCGTCCTTATTCAGCCCGACACGCTCATTGATTCGTTTCTGGAATGTCTCTACGTCGAAGCCGCGAATCATTGGTTTTATTGCGGCGACCCCGGCCCGAAGACTAGAGCCGCCGCAGTTAAAGGGAGCAGCACTCCCTTACTCGGTGCCCCAGATTTCAGCGTGGCTGAAGTTGCTGGCCGCTATGGTCGCTGTGGTCTTCACGTCAACCGAATGGTCCGCAGTCTGCGCGACCATTTGAAGCGGAGGCGAAACTGAAAGGACCGTCTTAATGTGCGGCAGAGCAAGGGTCTGGGTGTCGCCAGCGGTTGACGCGGGGACTTTCCAAATCTCCCTTACGAGCCCACCCGCCGCCGCGCTATGCGGGATGCGCTTAACGAAAACTATTCCTGTGATGGCTGCCATTTCTCATTCACCTCCCGCTTAGCTGTTCACCGACACTTGCGTGTCGCTCGAAGAAATCAACGCGCGCTTAATGAACGCCGAACTCTTCGGGTCCACCAGGCCCATGTTGTAGGCGATGCCGAAGGCCCGCTGCCACGAGTCCGAGCCCGTGCCGTGATTGCCCAGAAGCATCCTCCACTCCTGCCCGTCGAGCCTGAAGTCTCCCATCTCCATCTCCTCGAACATCACCAGAGCGTCCTTAGCCACAAGGTAGGCACGGTCCTCGTCCATGTCGGCGTCGAGAATGAACGTGGTGTCGCCGTCTTGATACCTTCTGGCAATGCCCGTGGTCGTGTCCGTACCCTGCGTCGTCAAATTCCAGCCCTGCCGCTTGAGAAGGGCGTAGAAGTTGAACGTGCAGAAGCACAGCAGGCCGTTCTCCGCGCCCTGCTCGTTGGCCCTGGTCTGCAAGGCCACCTTCGCCCGGTCGAACGTCACGGGGGTCGCCAGCGTGCCGTTCAAGTCCACGCCCGGACTGTTGAGGTTGGTGTCGTTCGCCGTGTTGAGCGTTTGCAGGATGCGTGAGGCGTTGGAAATCAGATGGCCCAATCCGCGGGGCATCCGGTTGTAGGAGTTCGGGTCCGTGATGTAGTCGCCCGAACTGATGGTTCCAGACAGGAGATAGATCGTGCAGGAACTCGCACCAGGGGTTTCCACGTAGAACGTGCCACGGACAGCACCCGTCGAGGGGTTGATGGCGTCGTAGTAGTGACTTTTCATCAACCGGACAGTGCCTTTGGTCTGACCTGGAGTCGTGGCCGCCGCGGTAGTGCCCGTCAAAGTTTGGCCCGTACCCAGAGTCGAAACCGCCCCGCCCGCTACCGCCAACGTCCCCGAGCCATCACCGTAAATCATGTGATTGATTCGCTTGGTGAACACGTCGTAGTGCAGGTTTATCGCCTGGTCCAGGTTCGTAATGTTCTGCTCACTACCACTCTTCAACATGCGAATGGCCGCACCGTCCATAACAATGGGCTGCGCCATGTACGTGGGAAACACGTACATCGAACGGCTGGACGGGGGAACGTAAGGGTTAAAGGACGAGTCCGTGGGGACAAAGCCTCCGACGCCGCCGGGCATCTGATACCAGTGGGGCAGGCGATAGCCCTTCTGCGTGATGGGCTCTGTCCTCGTCGCCTTTTTGATTGCGTTGTAACCGGGACTCTTCATCTCGAAGAGTTTCTTGTCACTCGTCAGACTCCGCGTCTTCTGAGTCACCCAGTCGGTAAAATTCTCAGCCTGTGCGACTGCCATTTACTTATCTCCTTACCCCTGCGCCTGATTCGCTGCGTTGATCTGTTTCCAGAGGTTGAGGCCATAACCCGGAGCATTGGCCCGCATGGTTGTGCCATCTCCCTCCGGCTCAGTGCCGCCGTTCGGCGTGGGGCGCACAGTGCTCGCACCCTGAAGTAACTGGTTCTGTCCGTTCGCCCTACTTACAACTTGAGCCCCCAAAGTCTGCGCGTACCTCAAAGCGATAGGCGAGAGCTTTGCCAGGACAAGTTTCTTCGCGGTCGCGGCCTCGTTCAGAGAATTTCTGGCGCGGGCCTTCTGCCCTACCAGCTCGTAGGCTTTGGCATCACGAAGGTGCTTATCCGCAAGGTTCAGGGCTTCGTCAAAGTCGCCGCCGAGTTTTATTCCGGCCGCTTCTAATTGACTCTTATTTGCTTCCCTGAAATCGGGGTCACGAAGGGAGAATAGGAGTGCGCCGATGGCGCTCTTGATTCCCTCGGATTGGGCGGGGTCGGAAGAAAAAGTCACTTTGGACGCGAGGTCGTCCATGATTGAAGCGTAACCCTCGCGGAGATGCTGAGAGACGAAAGACTCTTGGGCCTCGTTAACTTGCTGGCGGAACTGCTGAATCTGCGCCTGCTGCTGCTGCTGTTCAGCTTGCTGGCGCTGTTCCTCCTGGGCCTTGCGGTCGAATCTTTCCTTGTAGGTTTCCAGGTCGAACTTACGAGTGTCCTCATCCCTTTGCAGGAGGTCATTCCTGATTCCCGCGGGAAGAGACTTGAACGTCTCGTGAAATTCGGCCGGAATCTTCTCTAAGTCTTCCGGGGTCACACTCGCTGCCGGTTGCGCGAGCGCGTCAATGTTTCGATAGTCGTTCCCCCTACTCGGGTCGTAGCCCCAAGCCCTCATCAGCACGTCGTGGAGACGTTGGTTGCGGAATAAGGGAAGTTTCTGCCCATCCGGGTACTCGACTTTGCTGTTAAGCGCGTCGAATAGCAGGGTTTCGGTGAAGCCGGGGTTCTCACTTTCCATTCGCTCTATGAAAGGAGCGGTGGTGTAACGCGGGACGCCGGAGACTTCATCAAATTCGGGCTGCTGTGTTTCGGGGTTGACTACCGGGGTGAAGAGAGAGTTAAAGGCTTCAACGGCGGTCTTGACCACTTCGGGCTCGCCAATCTCTGACAAACCTTTCAGCGGCTCGAACTGCTGTTGGAGTCTCTGGTTCTCTTCGTTGCGCGCTTCTAAGGCTTTGCGGAGTTGTAACAGCGCAGCGGCATACGGCACCTTTTGCTCTACCTGCTGCTGCAATTCTTCGGACGTTGGAATCCCTTTAAGGGGGTCATCGTCCGGCGGGGGAGGTGTCGCGCCCCCCTGCTCAACTTCACTAGCTTCCGCCCCAGCGGTTACGCCGCCAGCGGTTGGGGACGACTCCTGTGGGCTGACGGACGGAGCAGCCGCCGAAGTGGACTCTTCGACAATGGCGGCAGGAGTTGCGCCGCCTACGTCCGTTGACTGGGTGGTATCGTCCATTCAAACTCCAAACACGAAAAAGCCCGCCACCGAAGCAGCAGGGCGTTTAAGCCTTTGGCTGATTCAATGGCGGGCTGACCTTTAAGGGGTTGTGGCCCTTATTAAATTGTTGGCCCGGACTTTTTCTTTATACTCGCGCTCGGTGCTCACACCTTCTAAGCTGGTGACGAGTCTCTGAGGGTTACTCAGATTTCAAACCTAACTCTTTATCAATGCCTTCTAGTTCTGACTTCATCCCGCGTCTCAGATGAAAGAGTTCGTCGCGGCGAAGTCGCTGCCATTCCTGGCGCATGAATTGGCGAATCGCTTCAGCCAATTCGGGAGGCAGTATATCACAATCCCGTTCCGGGGGAGTATTTTTATCACGCTTAATCAATCTAATTGCTTGGCTCACCTTGATAAAGCCCCAGGTCGCTCTACAGAGCGCGCAACAAAAAATTGCCTTATCGCCTCAAGGGATTGGGATTTTAATACTTCCCGTGTGGGGTCTGCTACATGACCAAGTTCCCTAACGTCTGAAGGCTGCTTCTCTACGAATGGGTCAATTCCTTGTCTTACATCTGCCCATGACCCGTACCTCTTAGAGCCGTCGCTCGGCCTAAATTCGTAGGTAATAGCAAACGCGGTTAGCCGCCCATATTTTTCGTACTCCTTCATTGACGGGAAATGCCCAAGAAGGCGAGCAACTCTACGCACATCGGCAAATTTCTGCTCCTTGCCGGAAATAGCCCTTTCAGTCTTGCGCTGTTTTTGCTTCTTACTCCTACCCTTACCAAAATAGAATTCAAGAACCCTTTTCCATCCAGACGGCTTTCCACAAACCCTTCGGCAATAGGTTTCGTGACGAAACTTGCCGACCTTACTGTAATCCTTAATCGTAGGTAATCGCCCACATTCAACGGCTACCCTCTTTATATCCAACTCCAACGCCTTATCATCAATTCTTGGAATTACGGTACGACGCTCGTATCTAAGCCCCGCTTTCTTAATCACCATCGGCCAACTGCCGCCGAATCTCTTGGTTACGGTTCGTGTATCGTGCGACCCGTAATTCCGATATTCAAGCGACGTGGGATAGTGGCCCAACTCCCTCGCCAAGCGTTTTACGTCATTAAGCAAGTCAACTGAGGAAACTTTCTTCATTTCTTACCTGCCTTCTTTCCCCCAGCACGACAAAGCTCAAGGTTCAACTTCTGGCAACGAATCTCAGCGTCCTGCAAATTGTCCGCGTACAGTTCCACATAACACCACCTACCGCTGTGGAAATACTTGCCGAGAAATCTATGCTTGCAGTTTAAGCTCATTTTCGTATTTCCTCCTGCTCCTGCCTCACCGCCAAAGCATGTTCACGGTCGGATTGTTTCAGCGCGTTCTGTGTAACCTCGGACTCCTGTTTCATCTGCTCGCGCACGGCATCAAGTTCTAGCTTCTGCGCCTCGCCCTCTAACTCCTGTTGCTGGCCCATTGCCTGTAATTCGAGTTGCTGTTGTTGCACCCCCAACTGCTCCTGCATCTGCTGGGATTGCATCTCCTGTTGGGCTTCCATTCCGGGCTGCTGTTGGGCAAGTTGCATCTGCCCTTGTTGCATAGCAATCATCTGCCCCTGCTGACCCGAAAGCTGGTGATGTAAGGCCACAAGGATTTCAACCGCCTGACGAAGCACGGGAGACGCCTTCAATCCGTTGTCGGAATCAAGCCAGTTCATCAGCCACAGCCTCTTTACTTCATGCCCCGGCTCCGCAGCACTAATCGGCGGCTGTATTGCCCCCTGCCCCGTAACCACCAACTGTCCCGTGGGCACAGGCTGTCCGCTCATCGGGTCAACCTGAACCTGCGGCTGAACGCCAACCAACATCATCGGGTCCGCTATGAGATTCGCCGCCTGCTCCATCTGACGTATGCGCCTGAAGCACAAACTTTCGGCCACGTTCCTCTCATCAGACTCCATCTCCAAATCAAATGCACGTTCAATGTCAGCCACACGCTTGGCATCCATTTGTCTCGCCTGAAGGTAGCCAGCAATCCCGCCCATCAGTTGAAAGAAACCGAAGTAGGATTGCTGCTTTCGATAACTATTTCTGGGGAGCCACGAATCCTTGACCACCTCATAAACAAGGTCCGTGCAAAGGTCGGCCTTAACCAGAAACGAGCCTGTGTGCGATGAATGCTTACCGCCTAAAGGGAATTGGCGATCAATCGGGAAATGCTTCGGGTAGAGTTTAATTAAACGCTCGAATATACCCTGCCGGATTTCACCCTTGACACTCAACGGCGGTGTATAGAGTGCATCCGTCGCGGCCTGAGTGATGTTCGCCCCCGTGGCAGTCTTGTTATCCACACCTGGGATGCCGCCCGTGAAGGGTAGAAAGTGACTGGCGAACTGTGCATATTCACCTAAACGGTTGTAGGTGAACTCAAAGAATTGGGCCGGGACGCTTCCGGGCTGAAAGGCTGGCCTTACAACCTGGTCAAGCGTCAAGCCTTCGGCCAGGGCTGCCAAAGGAACCGTAATATTTCTTCCCGGCGTAGCGATGCTTCTGGTGTCGCCCTCATCAAGAATGCCGGCGGCAACTAACATTGCTGGTGTAGAAGTTGAGCGCAGATACTTATGAATAATGGCGTGGTCAGAGTTTGCCACTTTCTGAACCTCTGTTAAATCCTGCAAGCCTCTGCCGGCACCAGTGCCCTTCTTGGCGTACCATTTCCCCTGAACAATGTAGTCCCGGTGGTCTTCTAGGTAGATACCGAGAACGGTGGACATCTCATTGACTCCGAGGACACAGATTGATTGGTTCTTGAGCAAGTCTCCCAACCGGACGCCACTAGGAATCTCTACGCCGTCAACTGTCTTGGCCGAACGCTGCAACTGAATGTCGCCGTACTCCGAAGGAGACATCCAGAACTCTTCTACCGTCGCCGCTTCCTTGTAGAGCGTGGGACGCTCAGAGGATGAGCTATAACCCGCCTGCGCCTGGCCGCTGTAAGCCAATCTGTCTGTAATGTCCAATCCTAAATCGTTACCTTCGCCGCCGGGCAGTTTCACGTTGCCGATTAACTGCCGAATTGCAGACATGGTGGTTCGCCTGCGGATAATCATCCAAGACGATTCGTCAGCATGAACTCTTAAATCCCACCGGCAATTTGAGAAAGGAACCAACGACAAGCGGAAGTCGCCAAGCTCGACAGGCTCTTGGCCTACTAATGACGGTAGGGTTCCCATTGCCGGAGGAATGACTAACGCCTCGCCGTGGCACTTGGGACAGGTGTAAACCCCTTCGCCGGGAACCTCATTAAACCCCTCGAAAGAATCTTCATTCCCGCAGTCGCCACACTTGCCCCAGCCCGGACCTACCTTGACTTCACGATTTTCAAAAATCTGCCTGTATGCGGTGACGGTCTTGAGCGTTGGGTCAACACCCAAGCGCCATATGTAGGAACCAAACGTCAGCCCCTCAAGGCATTCTTCAATCTGTAGCCTCGCTTTGTTGTTGAAGAACCTCTTTTCGTAGTGATTGACAATTATCTTAGCGGCTTGTGCGGACTCATACGCTTCGTCACTTTCGACGCCTGGGGTAATCAGGATGTCGGGATTGGATGAGAGCCACTTTTCAAGGTTTCCGCTCACATGGTATTGCATGAGACTGAGCGCACGCCTCTCAGTAGCATTGGCAGAATTAGGATTGACCTTGTAAGGAAGCCAGCCACCCTGCTTAAAAGGGTTCGGCATCAAAAACTGATGTCCCGCCAGAAACAACGCTACTTCCTGCCCGGATTTAAGCATCTCTTCACGAGTTGATTTCTCGTGATTGAGGAAGTGTAGGTAACGCTCGCGGAGGGCATCGGTGAGGGATGTAGACGCATCCTTGTCGCCGGCCCCCACCTTCAGCAAAGGGTCGAGCGGGGCGAAGTTGCTCCCGTTGTGCGTCGGTAGGATTTCTAAGGCGGGTGCGCTCATCAATAACGATAAATGCCTGTGGGCCGAACCTCAACAGACTCTAAGAAGCCATTGGCGTAATAGACATTAGACTTAATACCGCGGGTCGGAACAGCTAGAGTGTGGCAAGCAACGCCACACCTTCTACAGCACGGCTCGGTAGAAATGCCGCCGCCTCTCAGGATGTGCCACCTATGGCCCACGGCCTTGCACGCCAGCTTGCACCAAATCTCCAACAGTTGCTTCATCACATCACCCCACTTTGCTGTATCGCCGCTGCAAGTTCCTGCTCGGTCCAACCCGTCGCCCTCTTAATCTCTTCTTCGATCTCCTGCTGACTAGCACCTGCTATCCGTCCCGCCTCCCTCAAGGCTTCCGCCTTTGCGTAATCGGTTTCAGTAGGTTGGGCCACGGGAATAGGTTCAGGCTGTTCAGCCTTCTGCGGAGGGACAGGGATAGTACCCGCCCTCCGCATGAGCATGTTGATACACCAATCTTCACGATAGCGATTCGCCGCACGCTCCGCTTCGAGTTGGCGTTCAAGGGTAATCACCCGCTGGCGCAGGTATCTGAGTTCACCGAACATTAGCCCTCGACAGAGCCATACGGACGATTGACCGTGTCCACCTCAGTCAACCCGGCGAGGCTCGCTACCGTGGTAGACGTACCGATGTCCGTGGTGTTGATCGTCCCGTCGTCCACGCCGATGTCTATCATCTGGTTGATGCGGCCCTTCAAAGGCTGCTGGTCGGCGTGCCCACCTCCCGCCGTAATCAGTGCCTTCACACTCGCGGGCGTGGTGGCCGTGCCGACGTTGGTGGTGGTGAGCCAAGTGAGTTCACCCGCCCTCATAATGGCGTTACCGACCATGCGGGATGCCGGATATGCGTCTGCGTGCATCGCTTATTTCTCCTTTGCTATTTGCTTGCCTTCTTGGCCTTCGCCTTAGAAGTCTTTGAAGCACTCGCCTTGCTCCGCTTGCTGGACTTCTCGGCGGCCTTCCTCTCTTCGGGACTGGGAGCATTACCCGGCGCTTCGGCGGCCAAAGGACGTGCAGCACTCGGCGCACTAGGGCTGTGAGCCTCAGAGGCTTCAACTCTGGCACCAGCGGCAGCCGCGTTCTCAAGCGCCTTCTCGGGCGTCTGCTTCTCGGGCTCGTCCTGCTGCCCACTTCCCCGACTGGTTTTCTTCACTGATTTCTCTCCTTCCGCGTCTGCCGACTGTAGGCCAATGTCTGCGGGGTTGATTCCGTCCGTTGAGCGGGCCTGTTGTGAGCCGTCTACTAGGGCGGCATCCACGTTAGAGCCCGAAGGTTCCGACTTCTCAGACTTCTCGTTCTTGGTCAGACGCCTGACTTCCTCTTCAAAGTCTTCAAGGCCAGCTATGCCGGTGGAACCACCCTGACGGGCCACGCCCACCGCGTAATTCAACTTTGCACGGAAAGCAGGGTCGGCGCGGGCGAACTCGGCGTCCCCCGCATCTTTGTTTCTCACCTTGTCCCAAGCCTTTTCAGCTACGTTCATTTCATTTTCTCCTTTAGCTAAAGATGAATGATTTAAGGAAGTCCATGTTGGGGGCGTCTGGCTGTTTCTTCTTCTTGAAAATCAAACCCATCGCTCTCTGCGTACCCATCCCGGCCAATTCACTCAAAGCGCCGTTCTGTGGGTTATCAAGGGGTGCCATCTGCATCTGGGGCATCATCATGGGCATAGGTTCAATGTCGGGTCCGGCCGCTTGGGACGGCATTTGATACAAGTCCTGTAAGTGGGAGCGGCGGCGTGGGATGTTGATGTTCATGGCAAAAGAAAAACCGCCCCACGATTCCCCGAAGAGAACCATGCGGGCGGTAAAGGTCTAAGCCTTTCTTGGCTCGCTAATAGAATGAAAACAACTAGGCCGCTTTTAACTCTTGAAGCCTATTAAGGATTTCATGCCCGAGGGCAATCATCGCTTTGGTCTTGCGCTCTAAAACTTCAATCTCAGACTTGGACACATTCCCCTTATCCGCCGACATTCTATCAGATTCCTGCGGCTGTGGGGTAGTTTTATTCAACTCTTTGCGCTCGTCAGGCATCAACGTATTCAGCGTCAAGAATGGTATCGCCCTCTTCCGCACGCAGGGTAATGGAATGAAGGTCGGAGTTTACCTTTTCGACCGCTTCGGGCTTGAAGCTCACCCAAGCCCCGCCCTCTGGCTTCCACACATGGAATAGATTATCGCTATATTGGAGCACGCCAATGGAAATCTGCTTTATCCCGCATGACTTCCAATAGACTGAAATCGGGTGTCCCAAAAGTTCTTGAATTTCTTCTAAACTTGCGCTCATCCTTCGCCCCTCTCCTTCAGTAGCCGCTCAACAACTAATTAGTCTCCCGCTCATAGTCAATTCCCATCAAGAATCCAAAGGCTATAGCGAGCACCACGCCCACGGTGATGAGCCATAGATGCCGCATGGATTGAATGAGATGGGTATTCAGGAACAGCCACAGGCAGACAGGTGATGCCGCGACCGCAACGCCAATAACACCCTTAGCCGGGGTTAGTATCCGCTTCTTCTTGCCCCGCCTTTCGCCTGACGGACTTTCAAAGCGCATCACATCGCCGCTCTGTAAGTTCGACGGCAGGCTATCAAGCGTCACTGTCATATCAGTCGCTTTAACGATTCTTGATTTCATCGTTTCTCCTTGACGGGCCGCTCTAACCGACGTGGTCAGCGTCCAGAACATCAAGATATTCTGGGAAGGCTAGCGATGCGGACTCCTTGCAGAACATACATTCCTCTTTCGGGCAACCCGCCGCGCAAGACAGACAGGAGGCGTCATACGGTAAACCAGACATCTGAGCCGCCAACCGCTCATTTAGAATCCGCAGCATTTCAAGGGTGCGCATTACCATTTCACGCTCTAAGTCGCTCATCCCCTTCACTCCTTCGGCTGACCCCCAACCCACACACAAATCAACAGTAGTATTAGGCATCAGCGGAGCTTGCTACTTCATGCCCTCTTACCCCGCACTCTTCTCTTGTGTATCGCCTAGCCTCTTCGCCAAACGCCCTGTAAAGCGCAAGGGCATAGTTGGCGTTCCAGAGCGGGCTTGCTACGGCAGCATCCTCTACCCGCTTGATGAATTGAAGAACGGGGTTACTTTCTACAAGCGCCTGCCATTCTTCAGCGGTTAGGAATTTACCGTTAGATTCGTCGTTCATACAGTCTCCTTTGGTTGGCCCCAGCCACATACAGAACACTTCTCATTCAGCGGAATATCCTTTACTTCCATCCCCGGAGCGTGGCGGAAACAGGTGTAGGTATCGGTGATGCGCTCGGCTTCGGCGGTAGTGGCTAGAATATCGCAGCGTGGCTCCCCGTTCCGTGTCATGTAATGAGCGTGAATCTCACCCGCGCCAATAGCTTGCGCCCTGAGACCGCAGTATTCGGAGACAACCACGGGGAAGGGGCAATCGTTCAAACACTCGTCATGGGTCTCGCTTAACTTGAGAAGGGTGGGGTCGGGCCATTCCTTTGACTCCCAAAATGCCCACCGTGGCGGTAGTGCCCTCCCCCTCTCGTCAGCCACTTCAAACTGTTGATTGCTCATTTCGGCTTGCTCCTCTATCTGTTGGTAGAACGGCACGGGAGGACAGTGGCTCAGAAACATCCTTTCTAGAGACGACAACACAACCGCCTCGCAGAGCAAACGCGCCTGACGGATGCGCTTTATGTTCCTCGCCCTTTGTCGGATCAGGAAGGCGCGGTCAACTTCTTCGTCACTCATCATCCACCTTCCTTCCCCGATGAGTCTCCCCACACCAGCAAGGTAGTCCAGTCTCAGGGTGCGGGTCGTCTAACCTCTCCGACATGGCAATCACAATGAACTGCTGCGCCACGTCGTTAGAAATGATTCCATGCTCGACTAAGACGTTGGCATTATCGCAGATTCTTGCGAGCCTGCTTGTGGCAAGATCATACCTGGCTTGTAGGTCATTGGCTTCCGTGACTTGAACATTCGTGCTCATATTTCCTCTCCCCACTCGTTAGTCTCAACAATGCGAGGTCTGATTTTCTTCTCTGCCTGTTTCCGGTTATAAATGAAAGTCATCTCAGCTTCAGGCGTCAGCCCCCCGCCCGGAATATTGGACTGCTCCTGTAAAGCCTCGAATCGCTTGCTCGGTGGCGTGGCCTCAACTACCTTCTCACCAAACGTCAAAGGCAAAGGTGCAGGCGGGCCATTTACCATTGCCATCTGTAAGCCCTGCCCGAAGTCGTCATTCATCTTCATCGGGCCATGCTCGACTAACCCGCCTTCTGTAAGTTTGGCGGGCCGCATTCTCCAGTTGTTGAACTGATACCTGCACAAATCAGAATCGTGCAAAGCATCCGGTGTAGAGACTTGCGGATAAGGGTATTTCTCATCCTCAAGCAGTATGAACATGCCCGGACAACCTAGTTTCCACGTACCGTCTTCAAGTTGCTCATCCTCAAAGAACGGGTGTCGGGTCTTCTTATCTACCAGCATGAAGTGGTCTATCCATTCGAGCCCACCACTTTCGCCGGGATTCACTGGGGCGAATGGCAGGCCGAAGACTTTACGGTAAACAGTCAAAGCGTCGTTGTTCTGGTCGTGGGAGCCCACGAATGATGTGTAGCCGTTCTCCTGAAGCAAGGGAACCACGAGGGGAGGGATGACACCCGCTAAGACGTTCCTTCGGGCTTCGATCAATCTGGTTAGGTCGGATAGGTAGATTTCCAACCCAGCACGGGAGGTAGAAGAATCAATAAGCTGCGCCCAGGTCTGATTCGTGCCAGGGACAAAGGGCGTGATACTCTCTAATAACCTTTTACCAACATCATCGGCCTGCGTCTGCTCCTCAAATGACATCAAGTCGAACAGGAACAGCTTGCCGGGGAGCTTGGTGTTCTGATTGGAGACCGTCAGTTTCCCCGCGATGTTAGCGTGGTATGCTGATTTAGTACGTGACCAATCATGGAACACTCTCTTAGGCCAGTTCTTAGGGATGAATCTTTGACCGTAGACCCTCTGGAAATCAGAGCGACGAATCACCATCAGCTTGTCATTGTAGTTTCTTAATACTCTTCCTTCTTTGTTGCTCTCAAGGTCGTGCTGGTACTCTGCTAAGAAGGCGACCTTGCCGGAGTCGGCTAGGAACACACTCGCAGCCCTCAAGTCAATGCTCGGCCACGTAGGTCTGGCACTTTTAATCTTCCACTTCCTGCCCGCACTGGATGAATCCAACTCCAGTTCTAAATCGTCGAAGGCGGGGTACGGCCCTGACTCCTGACGCTCGGACAGGATGTCACTTCTGCGAGTGTAAACCTGAGTGACAAACCCATTCTCGTGAATAAGATTCTGTGGCACTAATTTAAGAGTGTCCGGCGTGCCGGCGGGTAGAATCTCGTGGGAGATAATCTTCATCTTCTTCTCTACGGCGGCCGGAGAATCTTTGCGGCTGTCAATGTCGTCAAAGACGAACATGGTAAAGCGCAGATCGAACAAACGCCCGCCGCGCACGCCTTCTTCTAGGCCAATCGGGATGATGCCCCAGTGTGAAGATGTTGCTAGAAAGTCCTGCCTCCACGCGGTCTGATAGCCGTGCTTATCCACACGAGGGTTAGAGAGTCCGGGGTAGTAGTAAGCCACCTGTGGAGAATCCAGGCGATTCCTGATTGACTGAATATGCCCCTTAGCCAATGCCTCAGTGTCGCAGACGTAACCGACGAATCCCGGCTCATCCGTCACACCTTCACCCAAAGCACCTTCAGCAATACAGGCCCACTCAACGTGCGAGCTTTTACCCATCCCGCGCCCCCAAATGAGGAGCATCGTCATTTCTTCGGGGGTCAGTACCTCGCCGCGAAGGAGTTTGAAGCGTACAGGCCAGTACCAATCCCAAAATTCAAAATGGAAAGAGGCGAAGGGCTTACTAAACGTCCGCCTGCCGAGAGTCTGAAGCCAAGCCAGATAGCCCTTGCACTCCAACTCAGCGGCCTGCTCCGTTTTCGGGAACATCGCCGCTCGGCCAGGGAACAAAGCCCGCAAACGTGTGGCCTCTGCTATTGTCACACTAGTTGGCATAACTACTGACTATCGGGGCGAGTTCCGGCACGTCGCCCAACTCCGCAAGCAAGGTCTTTGCCGCCGTGGGCTGGTCTACTCCGTCACGCTCCATGATTCTGTGAATTGAACGCTCAACTTCTGCCCTGCGGGTTTCGTCAAAGGTGTTGGCTCTAGGCTCCTGCTTCATCCCGAACGTGTCCCTAAGCTGGTTCAAGGCTTCAAGGCGGGAATACATCTCGTATTCCCGAGACTTTATATTCCCTTTGGTGTCGTAATTGACCTTGACTTTCTTAATTAAATGGTCCGTTCCACTTTTCTTCGCATTTCGCAAGAACGGATCGTCGGGAACCACGTCGGCAAGTGAGGCCGTAGCTATCTCAGCGAGAGAGCCAACTATAATATCCGTATGAATTTGCGCCCTCCGCATGGCCTCGGCCTTCCGGTTTTCTACGGCCTCCAAAATTCTTGCGTTTTCTTGCGTTTTATAAATCATGGATTTCGCCGTATGCGGCGAGTAGCCGGCATCTAAAGCGGCCCTATGCAAACTCTTGCCTTGTGCTACACCCTCAGCCGTTAGGAGTTGCCTCTTTGTTGGTCTCCTATTTGGCTTACCATCTCCCGCCCCCTTCTTTGTTGACTTCCTTTGAGCCATAAAACACCCTCAGTCAATGCGGGTCAGAAAATTAACGCAACGGTTTTCGGTGTCATCGTTCATGCCGCAAAATTCGGCGTAATGCGGTATCTCGCCATCAAGCTCTATAGCGCGGCTCTCACCCAGCATCCGGTCTAGCAGAACCGACACGGTCAACTCCCCCGGAAGCAACTCGTTCAAATTCCTGCGTATCCTGCCTAACCTCGACCAACCAATCCCGTTAACGGCAAGCAAGTCCAAATCCCGCGCCCTCACCACATCGTTTGGATAGAAAAACCCCGCATTCGCTAATGCACGCGCTGTAGCAAAGCCAATGCCGCTAACAAGAGCATAAAAGCAGAGGGAATCACCGAACAGATGACTAACCATCGGCGCAATGTTAAACTCCTCTTCGTAAACCCGCCGACAGGCCATCCGAAACGCGCTACGAAACGCCGACCCCGAATCATCCGATTCACTCAAACTCGCAGTTTTCGTTTCAATGTTCATCTAATCACCCCCAACAGAATAACCGCCGACAAACAAACTATTTCCTGTCCTCAAGAGAGATTACAAATCTTTTGCGGTAGCGGCGTGAAGACATTTGCCGCAAATATTACTGACCCGCGAGTAAAATTTTCCTCCGCTCGCGCTTACATCGAAAAAACAAGTGCATTCCCCGTGTCCATACAGCACGGGAGGCTTGCCGAATAACTCCACGGAGACGACAGCCACTAGAACAACCACCGCCGCAGATTTAAGAAAGTTTCTTCTGTTCATTTCACACCTCCCACTATTACCGCCCCCACGATGCAGGCGGCGGCGAGCCATTCAAATCTAATCTTGCCGTTAGCCGTGACATTCAGCCCGGCCAACACAAAGAAAACGAAAGCGAGTATCCATAAGATGAGTGATGCAGAAATCATTCCTTCGTACTCCTTTGTGGTTTGGCCGGGCGCGACGCGGAAGGTCGCGCAGTACCTCTGGACGTTCCTCTGTTCTCGCGCTGCTCGTAAGACGTAGCCCCTTCACCCAGGAATGAAGCGATGCCGATTCCCAACCCAGCACCCAAGCCGGATTGTTTGTAGGCTTCAATCGCATCGTTCCACACCATCGGCGTCAGCTTCTTAAATGGGTAACTCGTGCGGAGGCGCTCAAAGCCCGACGTTCCCGGTTTCCCGGCCATGTAAACAGGCTCTCCCGTCACGTCAGTTCCCCTACCTTCTTTCCGCCGACTCAAGAACGTGTCGTGGACGATTGACGCTATCGGGGACTCCTTGCCCCTCACGTAAGTACCAAATATTTCCATCGGCTCACGATTACTCTCTCCGCGAATGGCTTTCTCAAGATTCAACGCCAATCGAATGTGGCTCTGGAATCCGGCAGAGAAATCAAAACAGGTGTCGCCCCAACACGCCTTGCCAAACTTCTTATCTTCGGGCGAAGTTGCAACCTCGGCCCCGTTCATCTTCGCCAATGCCAACTGGGCAGCCACCAGAGATGAGAAGGCAAACAAGGTCTTGAACGCTTCCTTACGCGCTGGACCCGAAAGCCCGCCCATCCTCTCGGGCAAAACCATCCTCGCAGGGGTGATAGTTAGTGAGCGCACACGGGCCGCCCAAAACCGCGGACTAAATATAGTGTTATTTAGAACAGGCGCAGCGCCTTCCAACTGGCGGGGCAATTTCCCTCTCCCGGTGAAATCATTTATCAAGTCCACGCCCTGCTGGAATACCGCACGATCTTCTGCTTTCTCGGGGTCAAGCCCCGCCTTTCGGGCCTTGTTCAGATAGTCCTTGAACCACCCGAACTTCACCACGTCGCCCATAGCCGTTTGTGCTCTTTGGGACATTGCGATGCCGGGAATCTTGTCAGCCAATGAGGTTTGGAATGACTCTTCACGAGCGCCCAGAGTTTCACCCCTCAAGCCTTCCGCCGTGAGTCCCAGCTTGAACCTCTTGGCATACTTGAAATCGGCGTCGCCTTCAATCTCAGAAACAATCCGCTCGAACTTATCGGCCTTCAACGCCTGTATTTGCTTGCCGAACCCTTTAGCCCAAATCAGGGGATGCCGCGCAAGCGCCATCTTGCCCTGCCTGAGCCCCCACGACAGGTCTAAGGCTGTCTCAGCCGCGCGAGCCAAACCAAGTACGTCAACCACCTTCCGGCCGAACGTCCTACCGGGCGTGGCAGAGAGCTCGTCAAACTTCTTGGCTAATTGCTGCCTTGCTTTCCTGGCATCCGTCTGAGCGTCCAACCTCTGATTGACGAGTCTCCGCATGTCTTCGGGGCGCAGCGGGCCAACATTCTCACGCCTGACACTTCTCTCCCGCTGCTCCTGAAGTAAGTCCTTCCTGTTCTGGTCGTAAAGTTTGTAGGCTTCACGGTAAATGGCCCGCATTTTTGGCCTGATTTCCTCGCCAAATTCCTTCACCATATCCGCCGTGAAACTCGCCGCCGAAACGCCTTTCTGTGCAAGCTTGCTCGCCCCGATAATCGCGTAGTCCGCAATATCCAAAGGTATGATTGACGCGCCAGCTTGGCTACCTTTGACGCCACCTTGCTTACGTGCTTCCAACCTCGCCCGTGCTTCACTCTCGGCCTTCTGCAATCGCTCCTGAAGGGTTTCTAATTTGGGCCGGGGCGCACGAGTAGTCGCACGCATTTGAAGCTCGGCAATCTGTTTTTCGAGTGTAGATATTTTCCCTTCCGCTTCACGGACTTTAGCGGCAGCTTCAGTTACCGAGTTACTTTCTTGGACCGTCAACTCCCTCCCGGCTTTCCTGCTGGCGGCAATCTTCACCCCCTCCGGGGAGAGCCGAGCAAGCACGGACGCGGCTTGCGTCACTTGGCCTGCTTGGGTGAGCTTCTGTGATAAGACGTTTGCTAACTCAGCCGCGCGTTTCGTCTCACCGCTCTCCTCAAAACGTCGCATTAACTCAAAGCCCGCTACGGCATCATCCTTCGACACTTCTTCGCCGCCATGAAGTTTCGTCAAGAGGTCAGCGGCGACTCTATCTACGCCTTGCTGCCGAATGCTTTCCTGGGCACGGCCGTAGGCAGCCTTATCAGTGACGACCTCGTAAGTTAAATCTTCACCCTTTTGGAGTCCGACACGTTCGAGTGATTGGGGGAGGCTACGGGCCGCGCCTTTCGATTCTGACGCAGCTCTTTCAACAGTTCCAGTGCGAGGTAGGCCAACATCGGCGGGCCGAGCAGGAACAGCAGAAACAGGAACTTCATTTGTCTCTCCTTTCGGTGCTTCCTCTGACCGTACACCCGAAACAGCAGGCGACTCTTCTTTGAAGCCGGATTTGAATTGACCTTTCCTCCCTGTGGCCGTGTTTCTGGCGCGGCGGTTCTGGCGCTCGTAGTGGGGGGTAGCGGGGGCCGCGCTTAGTCCCCTCGGCGCGTCCTTCAAGCCAGACGTGTCCTTGAACAAGTGGCGCAGCATGAACTCCGCGTCCTCACGATTGGAGAATCTACCTTTGGCTCGTTCAGCCGCCATCCCGGTTATCTTCGCCGTGTCGAAACCTTTCCCTCTCGCAATCTCAGCCGCATACCTCATCTGCGCGTAAGCACGTTGCTGCTGACGGTTCATCTTGGCCGGGTCACGTTCGGCCCCGATGTCCGTCAGCGGCTTCGCCAATGCCCGAGCGAGTGATTCCTCGGAATCCGAATGGGCGGCGATGGTTTCGAGGTCGTCGCGGAAGGTCTTATAGTCATCCACCGAGACGGGGCTTTCCTGCTCCAGCCTATTCAGTTGCTGCTCAGTCAGCCCTCTAGTCATTTGCTCCATTTCAGAGCGCGCACGACGAACCACAGAGTCGGGGGCGTCAGGGCTAAGTATCTTCCTCTCAAGTTCTAAGTAGCGATTACCCTTCTCCCTGCCGAGCAGGCCAACCGCCACTTGACGCTGCTCACTTTCCAACCTCTGCCGCGAAGCCTCAAGGTCTGGAATTGACATCTCGTAGAGCGGTTTCTCTACTACGGGCGGGGCGGCACTCACCTCATTGAGCGCGGAACTAATCTCTTCGGTGGTGGCGTCGGCGACTCTCGCCTCTCTCGACGCCCTCAGAAAAGCCTCACGGTCACCGGACTGTGCGGCCACTTTCAGCCCCTCAAGCGCGGCGGCTTTAGGCGTCAACGCACTCGGCGATTCTGCGGTTGGCCTCCGTTCTATCTCACCCCGACGACTCATCCGATTTTTGTCTGGCACCTGTTGAATCTCGGGGTAGTCAAGCAGTAAACGACCTTCGGGGCGGGCTAATGGCTCGCTGGCGACCTCAGAGACGGGCATGTCGGCGGCGGATTTAGGCCGTGCGGGGCGTTCGAGCCCTAAAGGCGTCCTGACATCCCCGTCAAGCGGTCTGCGGCGTCCTACGGGCATTGCGGCACCCAAAGCGGCGTCCAGAACAAGGTCCGTGGGGTCGGTCTTTCCGGCAAGAGCAGATTGAGCAACATTGGTTGCTCCCGACGCCCCGCGGGTCAGGGCTTGGCGAGCCAAAGGACTCATCTTGTTGGTCAGACGAGAGACGGCAGAACCAGCGGCAACCATCGGGATTGTAGGCACGGCCTGACGTGTGGCCTCCATCGGCCCGCGGTGCAGGTTTTCGGCAAAGACAACAGCAGGGAACGCGGGGCCACTCCAACCCTTTGTTGCGATGGTTCCGGCAATCTCCGCACCACCTCTGGCTAGTTTGTTGGCTACGGTAGTCTCTTCGGGAATCGCACGCTGGGAGGCGTCCACTAAGGCTTGGGCCTCGCGATCTTCTGCGGCGAGGCGTTCCAGTTCGGGATGATTCTGACCCAACCCCAATCGAGCCCCAGCGGCCTTGGGAAGCATTACGACGTTGTGCAGAAGTTGACCCGCACCAGCCGCCGTCTCATCCACTCCGGTTCCTATCGCCGCTGCGATGCCCCTTTCCGCCCGGTCTTTCTTAAACGCCTCCGCTCTTTCCCTCTCAAACTTCTCGTCGGCTTCGTCAATCTGCCGCGTGGCTTCCCTGACGGCATCCACCGAGCCGGTTTGTAGGTAAGTATTCAGCGCGTGAATGAATCTCTGATTGGGCGCGACGTTGAAGACGTAAGTCCCGGTCTTATCGTCATATCCAACTTCGCCACGCTGGAAGGCTTCGGCTAAATTAAACTTGGCTTGTCCCAAAGGCTCGCCAGCTTCGGCCTTGAACCGTCTCCCCGCTTCGACATATGCAGGCCCGCCCATCGCTTCCAAGACAGCATCATCAATCTGCTCGACGGACGGATAACTCGACTTAGGAGAGCGCACGCGGACTGTGACACCCTTACCTTGCTCCCTGCCGTAGCCTTTGGGCGGCTCGGGCAAATCCGGCCTCGCGCGGTCGTGGAAATACTTTGCAATGCGCTGGCCCAGGTCCAAAGTTAGAGGTTCGGGTGTGGCGTCAGGATAGAGTTGCGGCTGAGTACCATCAGTTGTAGGCTGAATTGGTGCGTCAAAGTCTACGTCTTCGCGCACTGTGGAAGTCACGCGGGGCGTCCTCAGTACGGGCTGCGTGGCTGGCTGTAGGGCAGGTTGCGGAGCTCTGGCAACTCTTTCGACTGCGGCGTTGAGTCCGAGCGGCCCATCGGCAGGAGAAGCAGGCGAGTCCAGCCCGTCAGCCTTAGCCATCAACTCGGCAACCCTATCCTGACTAAATGGCTGCCCGGACAAGCGAACAGGGTAGTAAAGGTCTTTGACGGTACTCGGGTCCACCACTTGGCCGTTTTCCCACCATTCGTAGTGAATGTGCGGGCCGTGCGCGTTCCCGGTTCTGCCGACTGTAGCGATAGGCTGACCGGGATTTATGGTCTGCCCGACTTGAACAAGGTTCTGCGTATTGTGCATCATGCGGGAGCGGGCCTTGCGCCCGTCCGGCATGTCAAACTCTAATTCAACCCAGTTGCCGCCACGCTTCGCACCCGTACCCACATTAGTTACTCTCGCGGGCACGTTGAACCCGTAGGGCGTCTTGTCTTCAATCTGAAGGTCGTAGCCCTTATGCCTACGCGCGCCGCCGTCACGGGGAGCGCCCCACTGGGAAATGACGCGGTTGATCGAACCGTCCCCGGACAGCCCGTCAGCCTTCTGCATCAACTCTCTTATGCGCTTCTCGTCCTGCATTACTTCTTAAACTTCAGGCGAACCCCGGCAGCAGCCTCTTCAGGACTGGCCCCGACTTGAATCATGCGGTTGTAGTATTCCTGCTCTTGGGGTGAATACCTTTGAACTGCGCCCGACGATTGTGCGGCACGGGGCGGGGTGTATTGAGTCTGCTGGGGCGCGGGGCGGGCAGGGCTAGGCTGCTTAGGAGTCCTTATCTGCCCCTGCATCTCGCCTATCTCATCCCTCAACCTGATTGCCCGCTTACGGTGCTCCTCGCGGTAGTAAGGGTCAATGTTCGGGTTCTTAGCGTTGGCGTCTTCGCCTTCCGCCTCGCGTTGTTTTTCACGAATGCGGCGCTTCAAGTCCTCGTTGAAATCGGAATCTTCTTTGAATTGCTGTTCCTCCTTAGCAACCCTTTCGGCCTCACGCCGCTCCCACTCACTCGCGTACTTCGTCTGCTCGTTTATCTGTTCGACTTTCGCCCTTTCTCCCGTAGCCGTCGCCATCGCAGCCGTGTTCGGTGAGACCTTGAATCTCTGACCGGCAATCTCAAACTCGACCGGAGTTCTCAGTGTGTCCGTAATTTCTCTTCCCTGATTGTCTGCCGCAGGCTCGTACTGGCGGGACTCAGGATTAAAAATCAGGAGCTTACCGTCTGCCCACTGGGTATTCGGTGCTCCTGTCCTCTTCGCGCTGACCACAACCTCCGTCCGGTCAGCCTCGCCCTCTGCGCCGGGGGTGATTTTCACGATTTGGCCCTGCGCGTTAGTTCTGTAAATAGGTTTAGGCTGCGGTGGGCTCAGAATCTTTCGCGTCTGGGCCTTGCGCCAGTCGTCAAGAATCTGGTCCGACTGAATGCCCGTCATGGCCCTTCTCAGTCCGACCTGATTTACTAACTCCTGCTGATTCTCAGCCTGTACCCTCTTCAACCTTCCCTCTGCCAAAATGTCCGGGTCAGCAGCGGCGTGGGCTCCACCCGCGAGGGAAGGAATTAAACCCCTGCCCTCAAGCATCCCCTGCCCTAACGCCTTGCCGAAAGCCCCGAACCTTCCCCAGAAGCCCCGCTTCGCCTGAGTACGCGGATTCCCAAACTTGTCCTGCCCGAAGTCCGGCCTTGAACTGTCCGCATAGGCAGAGTTTTCTGCCGCTCTTATTAGGGGGTCTACGGGCTGGGTCAATCTCAATCTTCCGGTAGACGCCACTTCTGAAGGCGAAAGCATGTGCGAGCCTTCCACCAGAGTCGGGGGTCGCTCTAGGGCAGGCAGAGCATCAACCGTTGACAAGCTACCTACCCGAGCAATGGGAGAACGCATCAGCGGGGGGATGTCATTCACAATCAGACCCCCAGTTTCAACCGGGATAGGCATCCCAACGGCGCGGCGTCTGGTCAACGGTTCCGGCGCGTCATTCTCGCCCCCGGCATTATGTAGGAGGGGCACGGCGCGGAGAACGGCATCGTTTACCGACTCCCCGCTCGGAAGAGTCTCGTCTAACTGCCGCCTTCTCAGTAAGAGAGGAATTAAGCTATCCATTGCTCTGCGTGATAGTGCCATTACCTTCTTCTCCTTCTTCTTCGCGGCCTTCGCCTCAGACGGCGAGATGTACGGCGACAAAGCCCTCTTCAGCCTGTCCGAACGGGCGGGGTGGCGTAACTTTCTCAGCGCCTTTGCCTCAATTTGCCGCACCCGTTCCCTACTCACCCCCAGGCGCTTACTGATGTCCTCTAACGTGTGCCCCTCCGAGCCGTCAAAACCAAACCGCAGCTTGATAATCAACTGCTCTCGCGGTGCTAGGGTTGAAACCGCCGATTCCAATAGCCCCGACATCTCATGCTCCGCGACCACATCAAAGGGCGAGGGTGGAACCTGAAAAATACCGGAAGGCGACATCTGCTCAGACAGCGACAAGTCTTCAGACGACAGCAAGTCGTTAAGCGTCACGCCGCCCAACATCCTTGATTCGTCTAAATACATCACCGCTTGCTGCATTACCTTTTCCTCACGAACCTACTCACCACCCACAACAACCCCGCCGGCAACGACTAAAACCATGAATATTTGGCCTGCAATCAATGTGCTAAACCGTTCCCGCCGTGGCGGAATCTTTCAAGCTCAAGTTCGATCATTTCGAATCTATCTTTCCAGAGGTCGCGGTCTTCAACTAACTGCTTCTTTTCCTGCTCCCACGCTTGCTCCGCTTCTCTTAAATCTTTGCGAATGTCCCTGATAATGTCGTTATAAGTTTTCGTGGCCTCGGCTTCTATCTTCAGAGCCTCGGCGCGTTCTCTGACTGTCTTCGCGTCCGTGTAGTGAATCTCCGCCGGTATCTTCTTCCGCTCCCTCCACTCCCTGAACCACCCTCCCGCAAAAACAATTGCAAGCAGGTAGATGATAAGGTCCAGCCACGAGCGCGGTGAGGTTGGAAAAGGTACTTGCATCTCATATCTTCTGCCTTGAATTTAACCGCTTGGCATCTCGACTCAGTTCGTCAAGCAAATCTGTATTCACACTGGCATTCTTGAACCTGCGCCTCAGATACCTGCTCACCGCCGGGGAGTTCGGGTGATACTGACGCCCCAACTGACACAGGGCGGCCGGGTGACTTCGATTCCACGGACTCTTTTGGACAAAGCCTCTGGGGTACGTCTCCGCGTCGGCGTCAGCCTCTTCCTCGCGCTCGTACACGCCCTGAATGTGGGGAGCATTCCGCCACTGCCAGCAGAAGAAGACGAAGCGTTCAATGGGCAGGAGGATGCACGAGACGAACACCCTCCCGGCCAAAGGCAAGCCCTCGAAAGAGGTGTTCTGCCCGACGATGTGGACCTCACACAGAGGCTCTTGTTTGGGTTGCGCGCTCACGGCCTGTCAGGGGGCTTCCCACTACCGGGACCGGGTATCTCGCCATCCGCGGGCATCGGCTCAGGTTCCGACTCTGGCTTAGGTGGCGGTTGCGGCTTAGGCTTCTCGGGCTCGTCTTCCGCCCTCGCGTCAATCGGTATCTCTTTCTTATCTGCCATTCTGTTTTCCTTTCGCTGAATGATTACTAGTGGTTGCGGCGGCTTGTGGGCCTCCATTTACCTCTGCCCTTCTCGTGCATATACTTTGCACGGGCTGGGGCAAAGATGTTTCCTTTGCTCTGGTCAAGTCCGGGCTGCGTCATCTTCGCGGGTAGCGCAGTCCGGGCGTCCCGGTTTAGTTACTCACCACACGCTCAAAAGCCTTATTTTTCGGTTCATCATTTCGGATGAACCTGTGGTTTCGGAATCTTTGCTACCGCCACGGCCTCAAAATCATGCGGACGTAAACGGCGGTCCTCGCCAATCATGTGGGCGGCATACTGCGCCCGCGGGCTGTGTCCAACCGTGAACCCACGGCAACAGGCGTTGCAGATGAACGACGGAACGCCTAAGCCGACACCGCGCTTATTCGCCGGGTTGAAGGAATCATCCCGCGAGATATTCTCAACGCCACACCACGGGCAGAAGCGCACGGCTTTAATCGTTCCCGAATGTCTGCGTCCTCTAGTCGGCATCTTCCCCTTCCGCTTAGCTTTAACCACTTGAGCAGCATTGCTCGTGTGGCAACGTTCACCTTGTTCCCGGCCCGTGGGCCGAACTCAAATCCCCACACTCCTCAAATCTTTCCTCAGCAAATTCAGCCCCCAGATGATGAGTCCGAGCATGAGGAAGGTCGCGCCGACCTGTATCCACTGCTCGACACTCAGGCTCTCGGGCATCACCCCTTCCTGCTGCGCCTTCATAATCGCCGCCGGCAGTCGGATGTACCCTATGACCTGCCTCGCCCCGCCAACGATGAAGGCCAGAGCCAGAAGCGTCCAGGCGCTCGACTTGAGGATGTGCCTCAGTGCCACGGCCTGCATGACGATCACCAGATAGCAGGAGGTCAGTGCGAAGGCCAGAAGTAGAACTTGCTCACTTATGCCCATTTGAATTTCCTCATCGTCTGCATGGCTGCCAGTAGCTGAATCGCCGCGTTACGCTCCGACTTCGGGCAGGTGTAATCGTCCTTCAGCCTCTTGAGATAATTCATCAACTGCTGCCGCTCCTCTTCACTCAACGCGCCCTCCTGGTGCTTACGGAGCAGGACGCGAATGTTGTCCGGCGTCGGGTTAGGCGAATCAAGCACCATCGCGGCCCCCTTGCCCGTGTTTTCCAGGTAGTATTTGAAGGCCGTTTCCAGCTTCACAATATCTTTCCCGAATTGAATCACCTGCTTGACCAGCCAGGTCAGCAAACCGATAACCGCCATTGATGCGGCGATGATGTAGGGCGTCAGCGTCGGGTCTAAAAGTATTAAGCCTGTCGGGTCTTGCATTCATAACCTCTTGCTCACTCGGGCTTACTTCCGTCGCCACCGCTTCTCGTTCGCCTCGTGCAGCTTCCTCAAGATTTCCGGCTTGAGGTGGTTGCGAATCGCAGAGGCCACGTCCACGCAAGCGAACTCTTCATTTTCGCCTTCCACTTTGGGCGGCGACAGGTAGCGCGCGACGGTCTCAGTGATGAACTCAACAAGCTCGTCATGGAATGGGGTTTCCGGTGGCTCTGGAAACTCAAAGTTCGGGTGAAGCCGAAGCGACTTATGTACGGCATGTGCCGTTATGTCTCTCGTCAAATGTCCCATTCTTTCCTCACTTCTTTTCCTCGCCGCCTACTTCCCCTTCCAATCCAACCAAAACCCAATCAGTACAAGCATTGCCAGGATTACCGCCAACAGGACGCAGCCCCAAAGGTTCTTTCCGGGCATGGGGCGAAAACGTGTCACGGCTTACTAAGGTCACGAACCTCACGCCTCAACGGCGTATGCGGGTGGCAGTATTCGGAGTTCATAGCCACACAGGCCCGCATCGGACAACCAACCATCTTGCACTTCGGCCATCGGTAGTAATGAACAAGAATCCCGTTCTCAGTCTTGTAGGCCGCAACCGCAAGGTCTGTCTTCGGGTCAAGAATTAGCGATACAAGTTCCATCACTTATTCACCCTCTTTCAACGGCCCCTTGCCGGGGGAGAGCCGGAAACCGACGTGCGCGTGTACTCACCACGTCGACTACAAGATATTGCTTGCGAGTTCAATCCTTTGCCTGTCGACCGCAACATATAGTGCCCTTTGGTGCGCGCGGGGCTTGTTTCGGGCTCCCACGTCGACATCAGCCATCCCTCTTAGTCTGGCTACTACCGGCCCCACCCGTAGGCGGGGGCATGGCCGAGACAACGGCAGTAGCGGCGGCACGGGTGAACCCGAAGATGCCGGCGGCGGACAACGAAACAGCAACCCACCCCGCGAAGTAGTCGAAAGCTACGGCACGTTCAAAATTGCCCTTTGACCACCCCCACACGCCAACGCCTAAAAGCGAGACGAGCAGGACGGCAATCGGCCCCCACCTGTCGGGCAGACCGCCCCACTTGATTATCTGAACCAACCCGACCACCGAAGCCGAAACCGCAATAATGGCCTGACCGTCCATCTCTTCACCTCACTACGGGCACAAACTGTCGTCCCTGTTCACGGGAAGCCTGTCTCCCCCGATTTCCACGGGCACGTCTTCAACTTCCACCTTCAGCGGCTCGACTAGTTCACCTACGCCATCGAACAAACCGCTTAATTGCTCTTTGAACTCGCCTTCAAGAATGCGTAAGTGACATCTCACGTCCCGGTATAAGCCCTTGAACTTCCCCGCCGCCTTATCGAAATCCGCTTTACTGCGGACAAGCCTGACTTCGCCGCTTAGCCCCCTGAAACTGCCTATGAAGCCCCGATAATGCGTCTTCACCTCATCGGGCAGATTCACTTTGTCGAACTTCTCCTCCAGTTTGTTGAGTTGGGCGTCGAACAGATCGGCCAATTCGTTAAAAGCCAGCGGGGTAGCCTTAGACACGAGTACGGCAACCAGCTTCTTGATGTCCTGCTTCTGCTCGCAGCCGGGGGCGGTGAATCCCGCCGTGCCGAAGACGATGACGAGGATTAGGATTGTGAGTCTGATGGATTTTCGCATGGGCTTCCTTCCTCAATTTGAATCACGTAGAACTTATCTTTGCGTTCACGAATGACGCGCCGGGTTTCTTCTTCTTCCGGCTCGTCTTCCATTGGTACAAATGCAAAAGACCTGAGACACAGACTCGTTTGAGTCCACATCTCAGGTCCGCTGATACCAGCCGATTAACCAGATTACCCGGCCAACCTGAAGTTAAATTGTAATCACTACTGCCCGCCTAGCGGGTCAACAATCGGACGCCTTTCGTCCATGTCTGTCATAGCTTCCGCCTTATCCGTGAATCCAACGAACGGCGGAACGGTTATCGTTATAGGTTCGTGTACCATCCGTTGATAAAGCCGTTCCTGCGATTCCGCATTGGACTTCGCAAGGTGCCAGACAGCAAGTAGCAAAACCTCTTCCCTTGTAGCCGCACCGCTCAGATGCAACCGCATTGCGTGACGAACAATCGGGTTATTACTCTGCATGGCCCACCGCTCAAACTCTTCCGCGGTTTGGGGCATCTGCTCAAATTCTTTAAGATTGATTTCAAACATAACCTACGCCGCCCGCTCTCCCTCTTCACCCGACAGTATATCAGAATCCGAATCATATCCTACTTCTTTTTGCCACGCTTCTACTAAATCAGCGATTGCCCGAAGGTCTTTAGGCGTCAATGTCCCATCGTGCTCATCACCCTTCCGATGTGTTTTTGACGACAGGGGCAACCCGGCGAGCGTAACGTAAGCCAGCGGGCATTTGCAGTTGACCGCACGGCACATCTTAGCGATTAGAGCATAGCCTTTATGCTTCTTCACCAAATCGAAATAGATGAGCTGTAGTTTTTCTTCCACAGTTACCATCCGGCCTATTCCCCAACGTTGGCAGGCAGTTTATTTACCCGCGCAAAGTAAGCATCCTTCAGCTCGGCAGCCCATCCGTACTCAGTGTTAAGCATTAGCTTGCCTTCACGCTCATAATATGAGCCCGAATAGTATTCGCGCCCATGTTCGGTGACGAATGACCATAAGCACCATTCGCCCGGCCGCGGGTTGTAGATGGCTTGATTGCCCGACTCGAACTTTATCCATTCCGTTGCTGCGTACATCTCTTTTTGTTCCGCCCCCTCCCCCCCAAAATCAAAACCCGAGCATCGTTAAAGCGTCTTCCTCGTCCTCAATAACCCAGTAAGGTACGCCGCCCGCCTCAACCTGCGCCTTGCGCTTCGACTCCGTGTCAGTCAGCTTCCGGGCCGAGCGCGTCAGACGGCCATTCTTGATTTCAACGATGTAGACTTTCCCGCGATGAATCACCAGCCCGTCAAAGCCGATTGACGGATCGCCGGAAGTAGGTATCCAGGCCGCGCCGACTTTACGCAGGGCTTTGACTATCTCGGGCTGGTTAGCGTCTATCCGTTTCGGCATCCGTTCTCTCGCTTCGGGGGGTACGCCCAAAAACTCACACGACACTGAATAGGCTAACAAGTCGCTCACTTCACATTGTCAGTACCATGTCAGCAAAGCGCGCCCGCTCGTCTTCATTCATCGGCCGAGTCGTTTCCTTCGGGAAGCGCACGCCGTGAATGCCAAGCCCCGCCAGCCAATGCCCTACGTAGCAATCGCCGTCCTCACCATCTATGACAGCGTAGTCAGCCTTAGAGAAGGTGTCTAGCTTGTCCTCTTCGCCTGCCATGCCGTAGTAACAGGCGGTCGCCATCATCACAGTGTCGGCTTCGGGTTTAGGTAATATTACTGACATCCTAATTTCTCCTGTTTTTGTTTGGTTACGGGCGGGGCCGATTCCCGAGACCCCGAAATGGTTTTATGCCGAAAGCTTCTCAAACGCTTTTTTGATTAACGCTTGCACGGCTTCCTCTTCCGTGTCGTAACCGCTGACGCGCAGTTCGAAGCTATCAGGCGTCGTCTCCCCGTCCGGCATAAAGTAAGCAAACCAGCCGCCCTCATCTGAGCACTCATTCGTGTGAATGAACTTGTCGAAGATTGAAAGCCGCGCCTCTGCCTTCCACGCGCGCCGCGCCCACGTATGGCGATTCAAGGTCAGACAAGGTATGCACTCCCAGACCGTGCCGACGTGGCAAATGGCGTCCGGCTTGCCGGCGTTAGGGTGCGGATTCTTTGACTTCGGCTCCCCGCAGAAAGAGCAGACCGGCACGTCGGACGCTCGCGCCTTTTCGATCAATTCCTTTTCCGTAATCACCTTGATTTCTCCTGTGTTTGGTTACGGCGGCCCCGGAAACAATTAAGCCGCCTAACTCAATTAACGACATGCGCCCATCGGCCTTTAGGGTCAAACCTCTCGCGCCGTTCGAGGGCGAAGATAAAGCCCATCGCCTTGCCCCAACTCGGAAAGAGTATGAAGCCTTTCATGCCGCCATCTTTGAATGCGACCCCTACATTGTTCATCTCATCTCTCCTGATTTGTTACGACGGGAGCCGGGAATCATTATTCCCAGTCTGACGCCCGGCCCCCTTTGTTCTCCCCTCCACCACTGAACCCGTCAGTGGCCCCGGTTACTTCTTAACTGGCAGTGGACGAGGTAAGCGGGTCGCTTCCCTTTTGCCAGTCCTCCCTTAATGAACAGGAGGGGAGAAAATCAAGCCACCATTTCAATCACCGTCGGCACGTAGAGAGATTGATACTCCCGCTCAAATGTTTCGCGCATGAGCGCCCCTTTGCGGAGTGAACGTAAGTCCTCGACCTCACCCGCCAGCCTGTCGCGCTCCGATTCGAGCTGTGCGAGTCGGGCGAGTTTGGAGTCGATCTGCCGCTTGTATTCCTCTGAACCCATCTTCTATTTCTCCCCCGATTTCAGACCAGCGGCGCGCCAAGACGAACCACAGGTGAACGATTCCCCGAAAATAATTCTTGAATTTAAGCGATTTCTCTTGACAACCCATCGTCGTTGGGTTTATTATCCCTGTGTCGTTGGGGAAGAGTTCTTGAGACCCTGACGAGAAGGTGTAGGAGATACGAAAATGGCTTGGACAATCAAAATAACGAGGCAGCAAATCACGGACAACGCGATGGTCGTTCGCTCGATTCTGGGCAAGGACGTTGAGACCATCAGCTACTCTGTGACCGAAACTGAGCCCGCACCTAGAACACTTGACGCGGAAACCGGCAAGTATCGTATGGCCCGTGTAGTAAGCGGCAAGAGCACGCAAGAGTGGATTGAGCACGGCACGGAGTTGTGCCACAGCCGCGAAGAATACAACGCGATTCACGGCACAAAGGATTTGGAATTGACGCTTGACTACCTGGGCAGTCTGACGGCAATTAAGGAGGTGGAATAAATGACCACAATTAATCTGGGAAACGGTGGTCAGTACGTGAACGGCCACACCTACTACGACTTCAAGCCTTACAGGGGCAACGACGTGGGTGGCTCTTACAGGAGAGTTGATATTCCCGGAGTCGGTAGGCGGGTGTGGGCGCGGCTGGAAGATAGGGGTGAAGACGAAACAGGGCGCACCGTCGGCAAAGGCGGAGACAGCGTGGTGCTTCCTCGCTACTCGGTCTGCGTGATTGGCTGGGGCAGCGACACGATTAACAGCGAACTTCACCTTGACGGCGACGAAATGGACGCCGCGCTGTTTGCCAGGCTCAAATCGGAATTGTCGTAAGAGTTTGAAAGGGCGTGCCGCGAATCCAACTCGTAGCGCGCCCTTTCTCTGTTCGTAAAAACAGGAGATACGAACTGTGTCAAATCCTACCACAGAAAAAGAACTGGTCGGTAAATTCGTCCTCTGGGCAGCCTCCCTCGAAGACGGTCGCGGCACGCTCTGTTCGCCTGAGCACGTCGAAGCGATCAAGGCGGCCGCCGAGCGCCTCGTCAGACAGATGCAGGCAACGGCACGAGCCGGCCGTGCAACGTCCGAGCGCAAGGCCGAGGCCGCACGAGAGAACGCCAAACGGGGCGGCGCACCGAAGGGGAACCGCAACGCAACCCGGAAAGGAGAAAAGTAAGTGACCGCCGAAGCCAAAGAAGCAATCGTCAAAGAACTGGAACGCCTCGCCCTGGAGCTAATCAATACTTCCCGCAACCTCTCCTCGCCCAAGAAGGCGGAAGGGTACGGCGAGTGCGTGCAGCGCATTAACAAGCGCAAGGAAGAAATTCTGTGGTCTAAGACGGATTGACTCAACTCGTCACCTCGAATAAAGGTTCGCCCCCGCCGGGGCTTTCGCTGCCCGTTACTCATTCACCGCAGAAGGTAAAAGGCTGATTAAGAAAATTACGAGAACTCATTCCGCGCGCTCCGATGAAACCCTCTTTCATGTTGAAGGCTGCTCAACTCTAAACTTCGGGTCATGAATCAACCTGTTAGCATCAACGCATTTCTTACATCGCCGCCGTGCCGTTCCTGTTTTCCTTCCGCCGCACTGGACGCAAGTATCTGAGCGGGTTTTAGGCTCGGCACTTCTGCCCCGATTGCAGGTCGCACAAGAGGGGATAAGGTTGCGCGGCTCGTTAGTCCCACCGTTACGCAGTTCGAAGTAGTGGTCAACGGTAGCAAGTAGCAGTTGCCTCCTAAAGCCATTGATGCTCACCGTCACAAAGGTGTGGCCGACTTTCAGAATATTCTGCGGCGGAATCATGTTGAGCCAGTAGACTGTTTCCCCGCACCACATACATTGCGTGCAGAGTTCGCCGCGCCTTTGAAGCTTCTTTCTGGCACGCCTTTGTGAGCCCCCGTTTTGACTCATCTCTTACGCTTACGCTCCCGCAGTTTCTTGCCCTGCTCCTGCTTCAAGCGATTCTGCTTCCTCCGCCGGAGGTAGCGCAGATTCTTGTTTCAAAGTTTCTTTTTCATCGAGAATCCCCCTGATACCAGCCCAGCGATTGTTTCTGCCCTCTATCGCAAGTTCAATATTTTCGACTCGCATAAGTACGTCCATCATGGTTTCGCTGACTGAGTTAATTGGCCCGGACATGAAAGCGCCATTGCAGCGAATCCCGGCGTCATGCAGCCTCTTGCAAATGCAACTCGGGCAGAGAAGCCCGCCGTCGTTCTTCGTGGGCGAAATCTCTTTCCAGGCCCAAAACGGTATCAACAAGTCGGGGAATCCATGCTCATCCCCGTAAGGTCTCTGACAATCAAAGCAGCCTGCCATCTTATTTACCCTTCCGCGCTGTTTGCGCTCCAAATTGATTCAAGTAACTTGACTTTCAAACCCTGACCTCCCGCCAATCGCCCCGTCATATCCCCTACGTCTCACTTTTTTCGTCCGTAGCTACATCGGCAGAGAGAAAGCCGACGACGTTTTCATGCCGCGCGTTCCCAAATCAAATCTTTGACGCTCGACTCAATTAGCAATGCGTCACCGCCCAAATTAACGAAGGCTCTCATGTCCTTACAGGGAGGCGTCCATAAGCAAGATGAGACGGGCAATTTACTTCTGAGCTTCGCCGCACCACGTAGGCCCGGCTCGTCGTTGTCCGCGACGATCACGGCCCGGCTGACTTTCTTGGCACGGATGAACTGGGCAATCATGTCCTCACAACCCAAGCAGGAGGGGCGGCCAATGGCGTATAAACCGATAGACAACGCTGCCGCACAATCTGTCGGACCTTCAACGATGTAAAGAGTCTTCTGTGGGTCCACTTCGGGAATGAACAGACCTTGCTTACTTCCTTTGACCGCCCACTTTTGCCCTTCGTCGTTTCTGAGGCGTATGCCTATTATCCTGCTCTCGCTGTCTTTCATGGGAAAGGCCCAGGCGCGACCATTCCAGGCGCAACCCAGCGCGCACAGGGCGTCGGCGGAAACGCCGAGCGATTGGGCTAAAGTATTCAAGCGTTCATAATTGGTCGCCTCGAACCAGCGGAGCCACATCGGGCCAACCTCGGCGGGCTTCTCATCAACAACCTTCTTGGGCGGAACGTACAGGCGGGGCGCACTGCCATCCCTCCGGTGAATCCACCCGCCCATACTGTTCGTGCTGGGCCAATCACTCTCTACTCTCATGCAGAGTATCAAGTCGGCTTCAGGCGCGTAGTCGCAGAAGTCCGGCTTGCCGCAAATCTGGCAAGGGTCTTTCTTAGTAACCCGAACCCACCTATACTTATTCACGCCACCCGCCTCCAGCCATTATTGGCAAGCTGACTAATAAGCCTTGACGCCTCGTCTCGCGTGAAGTTCTGAGCATTTACATAACCATGCTTCTGCAACAGAGCTGCTTGCTTAATCGAACAAAGATTGTTCTTCCAACGATAGAATTGATGGTCAATAATCTGCTTGGCTTGCGCGTAGGGCATTCCGTCAGGGTCAATACCTTGTTTCAGCAATAATCCCCTTTGCTTCTCTGACAACACTTTGTCCTTGTGCCAACCACGCTCACGCATCGGGGTCAGATGGAAGACATCAAAAGGACTAACCGTGTGAACACTGAATTGCGCTTTGGCAACCACCTTCGCGCGCCGCGCCATTTCGCGCTGCCTACGTTCTTCCTCTTCCCGTCTAATTGCCGCTTCCGCCTCTTCAAGTTCCCTCGCCATATCAACGGGCCGACCTTCCCGTTTGGCCCTCTCTACGGCTCTCTCAACTGCCGCCTCCGACACCTTCCCGCCTAAAATATCAGCGGTCGTCATTAGCTTGTGCTTGCCAGAGTTTCCTACGAAATCAAGAATGAGCGCGGCCGGTTTAGGACTCTCCGCTATGGCAATTTTTCTATCCTCCGCCTCTTCCCAGGCGTCCACTAAATTGCCCAAAGGTCGCAAGGCTCGTCCGATGATTTGAGCATAAAGACAGCGTGATTTTGTGGGCCGGGCCTGTACAATTACTTCAACCCCGGCCTCATCGTAGCCTTCGGTCAGCACTCCAACATTGCAGAGGACTTGAATCTTGCGCTGGGAAAAATCTTGAAGAATCTTGAACCGCTTGTCCTTGGGTGTTTCTCCGCAAACCCAGTCAGCCATCCCCGGCCTGTGCCTGTTGAATATCTCGGCCAGGCGTTCGGCCTGCTTAACGCTGACAGTAAAGGCGAGCGTTTGACGATTGCCGATAATCTCTATTGACGCCCCGGCGACGCCTTGTAAATTCTGCTCGGCCTCCATTACCGCCGCGAGGTCCGCGCCGTTCAAATCCCCCCTCGTAGTCCCCACGTGCGAAAAATCGAGCCCTTCAATATTCACCATCTGTTGCTCAACTGGCACGAGCCAGCCGTCATTGATGGCGTCAAGAATTTCATAGTCATAGGCCACGCTCTGAAAAACCTGGCCCAGTGCTTCCTCATCGGCCCTGTCTGGCGTGGCGGTCACGCCGAGAATTTTCAGGTTTGGATTTTTACGATAGTAGTCAAGGACTCTTCGGAAAGACGCCGCCGTGTAGTGATGAGCCTCGTCGGCCACAACCAGCCCGAAGTCGTAAGGATCGAAGCAAGACATCCGACCTTTACCGTTACGCCCGGCGTTCTGTGTTTGAACTGTTGAGACAACTACAGGCGCACGTTCCCAAGCTTGCTCATTGGCGTACTGGTCGGCCATCTCAATGCTGGCCTCTATGCCAAAACCCCAGAGCTTTCGAACGGCCTGCGTGATGAGTTCCGAGCGGTGTGCTAAGACTATCGCCCGCTGCGGCTGCATACGCCTGATGATTTCGCAGAAAGTAATGGTCTTGCCCGTCCCAGTAGGGCAAACAACCAGCGTACTGTCGTGCTCAGTCCACGCCTCGAACACGGCGTCCACCGCTGTCGCCTGATAAGGTCTTAGTTGCATGATTCGTATCAATCTGCATAAAGACCTTCCTGTAAGTCTGACCTGAACTGTTTTCGGCCCGCAGGCAATGTCAGGATTCACCGCTTGTCCTCGGGTTGATCAGACCTGAGTAAGCGGGCCGAATATGGAAATCAGGATTTAATGCTTTTCGCCCTTATCTCTTTCGTCTCTTTTGGCACCCATTGCTCGTAACCAAATTTGCTTATAAACCCGCGTTGTTTACATAAGGTGCACTTCTTTCTATTTCGCCCGTTGCACGTCGGACAAACCGCATACGGCAAAACTCTTTCAAGGGTGCTCCAAGCGTTTTTCAAATCGGCTGTTGTAGAATTAGTTATTTCGCGGAAGGATAGCTCACCCTTCTCTATCGCCTTTTCGACGGTGAGCTTTATCTTGTGAAGTTGTTTTAAGGTTTCGCTGAAAGATTCAGCGGCTTGCCAGTCTTCTAAAATTTCAACGGGAATTGGATAGCCTGTTTTATCTTTGGGCTGTTCAGGCTCAACAACCGCCTTCGACTTCTCAGCCTTCGATCTCATCTCTTTGGCGACGGCGTTGACGGTCTTCTCGCCGCGCTCTACTTTCTCAACCTCTTCCTTCGGCGCTTCCTCTAAAACCTCCTTAGCAGTTGCCACACTGCGCGGGCTGACCTTCAATTCCTTTGCAGCCTGCTTGCGTGATACTTTGGATTCCGATTCTTTGTCGGGCCTTCCTGGCCTTAAGGATTCAATCTTTGCGGCAATCATGGCACGCTGGCTTGTAGTCAAATGCCGACGGTGGACATTGGCGGAAATGATGAAAGCGAGTGGATCACCGTTGCCGTTGAAGTCCTTAAACCGCGGCTCGACTCCGGCAATCGCGCACGCCTTGTAGCGGTTTCTTCCGTCCAGAATCTTGTCCCCAAGCAAGGTGATCGGCGCGCGCTGACCATTCTCCTTGATATCCTGCGCCAGTTCTTTCAAGTCAGCATCGGACATCATCGGAAGTATTGAAGCCAATTCATGTTCTTCGTATTTCTGCATCTCACACATCTCCTACATTCCTGACCAACGGTTGGGAGCTGAGTGGTAGGTAAACCTACCCCGTGCAGGCTTACCCACCTGAAGCTGAAAACCTGACCAATCGGCGGTCGCTTCGCGGCAGTGCCGGTTCTCTCGCACGGATTGACGGGCTGCTACTACCCGCCGGGCCGAAAAGATGCAAATTTGCATCTTTTATTTAACGTCCGCCTGCGAGACACAGGGCTAAGGTTGAAAGCCTGTTTGCGCCCCCGAGTGAACGACGGCGGCTTGACCGTATGTTGACTGTCAACAACCTAGCTTCGTATTCGGCAAGTGCTACCCCAACGGACGAGCCCCATCAGAACTGTAGCGGGGCTGGTTGCTGTGACTTTTCACCCCAGAAAACTATCGTTGCCGAGTCATTCTTTCGGCCGAGATAGCTTCTGTATTCCTCAACCGACTTCTTACCTTTTTGTGAATTGCATTTCCGGCAAGATGTCACAAGGTTTGAGTCCAAGTCATAGCCGCCTTTGATTCGCGGCTCCAAGTGGTCTAATGTAGGCAGCAATAGAATGCTTTGTTGGCCCACACACGTTCCATTCAGGATTATGGTTTCTTTAGCCAGACCAAGCCCGCAGTACCAGCAGGCATAGCCGTCCCGCTCGTATATGCGTTTCCTCTTGGCCTGGCTAAAGATCATGTCAGTCCCTCAGAACGGAATATCGTCGTCAGACAAATCAGGTTCGGGCGAAGATTCCGGCGCGGAACCAGTCCCGTTGTTACCCACTCTCTCTTCTTCCCTCGTATACCCTTCGGGCTTGATGGCGTCCCCGAACTTTTGCGAGTGGGGCGTGATACCGTCAATGTTGGCGTATATCTTTCCGCCGGTGCCTTCGTTGTGAACGATGTTCAAGACGCACGGCACGCCTATAACCTTTTCGAGATCGAAGCCGGGAGGGGTGTTGACTTCCTCGTCAGTCAACGCCTTCCCCCGCCATTTACCGAGAAACTTTCTCAGCGTGGACTTCTCGTGCATGGACAGGTTGAACCAAGCCGTTATGGTGTGGCGATAACCGCGCGAGTTCTTCTCATCGAGTTGAAACACATACTTAACCTTGTGCTTTTCCCCGAACTGCGTGGCCTTCATTCCATCGTCAACGAAGTCAACACACACGGCGGAATGAAACCCTGCGGTTGGTAACTCGTAAGTTGGCGCTGGTGGTGCGTAAGTTGGCATCTGCTTTTTCTCCTTCTAGTCTTTATCTGCGGTTAATGTTCAAGCTGCACGCTCGTAAAAAGCCTCCGGCGGCAGCACTACTATTCCGGCAAACTCGGCTAAGAATTTGGCGGCGGACTCCAAGTAATTATTGAATTCGGTTGTGTTCATATCGCGTGTGGTCGGCGGAACGTCTATCGCCTCGCCTGTGGATTTATTGGTAATTACTTTGCTGCCCAGCACGGCACATTTGAGGGCTATATGGGCCTGCTCTGCGGTGATAGAAGAATCCCCTTCTTCACGTCTTAACCATTCAAGCCATCCCGGAATGAATGCTGCCCAGTAGTAGGAGTTTTGATTCAGACTCCGGTTACGCTTTCGCCGCTTAATGCTGACTTCATATAAGCCCGAGAGCAGATTGATGTGTTGAATCAACTGCCGCTTGGCATTGATATTTGACAGGTTCAACAACATGGGCGGCTCTTTCTCTTTGCTCATAATTAAAATCCTCCGTTTCTACCTACCCGGCGTCACACCAGAAAATGAAATGATTTGAAGATACGCGCTTCGCTCACCCCGTCTTGTCGAGAGACGCGCCTTCGGCGTCTTTGGGGGTTGTGTGCTGCCCGTTCAACCAATCCCGCAGCCTCGCTATGCCATTGGTCGTCAGGTAGAAGCTCAACGTGTCGTCGCGGGTGGTGATTGTCACGTCCGCCTCGCCGTCGCCGTCTATGAAGATGTCGAGCGCGCGCACGCCCCCGAAGACGTTCTCTTCCTCGTGGAAGTGGCCTTTAGGTGCTGGCGGGATTGAAGGGCAGGCCGCTTTAACGTCGTTGCGGACCTGCGTCAGTAGAGCCTGAAACTCGACGCAGTTCTCTAACGGGTGTCCGAGTTCGTCAGTGAAATTGTATTTCCGAAGTTCTGACATCATATCTGTTCTCATAATCCTTCACCTCACCTGACCGCCGAAGGCGGCTGTCTCAGAACTTTGAAAGCTTCAGTCCGGCGTCTAGCCCTTAATCGTCCCGTTCAGTTCCCGTGCTGGCGGGAGCGACTGAAACACCTTCCGCTGTGCCGCATCTAGTTGCTTTTAATAATCGTCGCCATAGTCGCCGGGATAGGCGTACTCGCCTTCTGCTGCACGCTCCCGCTCCCGGTCATTCTGCGGGCCGCATGACATACACATGAGGTCTCCGCTGCTCAACACGTAAGGCCCGGCGATAACGTCATCAGCGGTGCGGTCATCCCAATCAATGAACGTACGCCCGCAGTTCTCACAGTCCTTAGTCGAGAGCATCGCCCCGCAATATTCACAGCCGATTGACGGGTGTACTGACTGCTCATCTTTGTGCCAAGCGCATGACTTCATCTCATCCCCCCTCTTTGTGCCGTCCGCCGGCCCCCTTGCAGCCGGTATGCGGCTCTCATGTCACTCATTCACCGCAAAAGGTAGAACCTCATGCCGCCAGTTCAACGTCGCTCTCAACTTCATTCCCCCAAACGTGCCAGCCTTCGTGCCGTTGCCGCGCGAACAGTTCAACGCGGGGTAAATCACCGACGAGTTGAATGATGCGGTCGCGCGTCTCGGCGGGCTTGCGGCTATGCTCCTGCACTGGCGCATAAATAATCTGACGTACGGCTGCCGATTGCCGCTCGACTCTTCCCTTGCCCGCCAGCAAACAGAACTCGGTGTTAGAGCGTGTCCAGTTGCCCATCCCGAAGAACTCTTCAAACGAGTCGGCGGGAAAGAAACCCAACTGGTCGACCGCCGCGTTCTTCTTAGTTTTCACCCAAACGAAAGCGACCGTCTTGTAGTCGAAGCCCCACGCCTTGATAACTTCCATGCAGTCTTTTAACTTCGGCCAGATACCCCAAATGAATAGCAGGCAGTTCTCATCGGCAATCTTAGAAATTGGAAGGGCGCATATCTCTGCCGTTTTCATAGTCGAATAGTCGTCCGGCGTGGCATCGCTCCGAGTGTTCGGAAAGTTGTATTGCCACGGCGGGTCGGCGTATATGATTTTGTAGGGCTGATTAACCATTCAATCTACAGCGTCCCGAAGGGCGCTCTCTCAAAAGTCAGAAAGTGTGCCCGTCTTCTCCCTTAAACCTTTTCCCTTCCGCCCGCCCCGTGCTACAGAATGCCGGGCTGTCGGATATGAGTAACCCCGGATAGCGTTTCATCGGCTGTTCCATATTTCGTGTAATCTCTTCTTCTGCTCATCAGTCCACGGGCGCTTCGCCGTGAACTCAACTCCTAACAGGGCCGCGATCATCTTCCGCACGGGTACGGGCTTGTGGCCGATGTGCCAGTTGACGCAGTAGTCGCACTTGTAGGGCCATAGGCTGTCGCCGGAAATCTGGTAAATGAAGTGGCATGTAAGGAGCGCGCGTACCGGGTCGCCGTGGTTCTGTTTTCCAAAGCATGAACTCGCATAGTTAATCGCCTTCTCGTGCTTGGCACTCATCGCTCGGCCTGATAATCAACCGCAGCCTTAATCAGCGTCGGAATCGAATCGTCTAAAAGTTTCTTCTCGCCCCGAGATATAAACGTCTTCACCGCGTCCACGATGTAAGACAGGGCTTCCAGTGGCTGCTCATCCTGCAAGCACACCTGCGCCGTCGTGTCGTCTACCTGCGCGGAGGTAACGGGGTCGTCAACGAAGTATCGGCGGGCCTTGTCCAGGTGCCCACGGGCCTCTGCCGTGCGCCCCAGTCGGCACAGCACGACGGCGATGTTGTTTTCGAGGTTCCCGGCGTATTGCAGATCGCCCGCCTCTTCCGCGTGGAACCTCGCCGCCTCGTACTCAATCAGCGCGCGGTCAAGGTGGTCACTTCGAACGTCCGCCGACTCCTCGTAAGTAATGCCAAGCCCGTTGTGGAATCTGGCGCGGAGGATGTGAAAGTTGCAGAGCTGCGCCAAGGGGTAAATATCGGCGTGGATTCTTAAAGCCTCCCGGTAGTTCTTCGCGCCGCGCTCTATTGAGGCGAGCAACGTCTTGTGCGCGAATATCTGGTCAACGTCTTCGAGGGTGAGAAGCTCCCGCGAGACAATGGCGCGCGCCTCATCGAAGCGGCCCGCCTTCCGCTCGTCTTCCGCCAATCGGTAAGCGTCAGTCAGCGTAAATTCGGCTTCTTTTATGCTCGCCAATTTTTCCATAACAGTTGACACTCCACTCGCTTTACCAACTTATCCGGGGAGTCTCCCATGAAACTTAAAGCCCTGCTCTTGGCCTTCTGCTTGACCGTTTCCACTTCCGCATACGCGGGCAACATCGAAACCAACGGCGTCACGTCTCAGGAAGCACCTGTGACCACATTAGACCCCGTGACCGACGCCCTTCTGAGCATCGTTCAGTCCGTACTCGCGCTCTTCTAGCCCACCTTCCGCTCGCGCATGATTGGTGCGCCCGGATACTCCGCGGCCCCGATCTGCGCGTCAACCATTATCGAAAGCTCGTGCGCGAGGGTCATTACGTTCAATAACTTCTGCTCGAAATCTCTCAACTCGCCCGGCGTCAAATCTTTCAAGTCTCTGCCCTTCAACTGATAGTTCGCGTCCGACGCACTTTTTAAGAGGAAGTTCAATTTGTGGATGGCGTCGCCCTCGTCCGGCACGTCGCCGCGAAGCTGTTGCAGGAAACTCAGCGGGTAGCGGGCCATTTCCAGGGCGGCCGAGACTTCCCCGCCCTCCCGCTGCTCTATTTCGAACAACTCGCGCACAAGCTCGCAGAGGACGTATAAGTGACTGCGCCGCCCCGAGCCGTACAGCCCGACCTCTTCCGTCATCTGGTAGGCCATCGAAAGGGCTTTGTTAGTGACGCGCGCCAGAATCTTTATCCTGTGCAGGTCAACCCCGTCGCGCTCCGCGAAAGCCCTGCGCGTGACCAGATTTCCTTTGTTCTCGACTTGCATAATCTGAGGTTTCTTTATGCTTCGGCTGGTTAACTTTTCCTGTTACCTTCCCTCTTGCTGAATAAGCGGGGCTGACCAACGGCCCCATACGTCACCTGAAACCAAAGGGCTAGACGTTCTATAGGGCGGGGCTGGCTTGCTGTGGTGGCTGACAGCCCCCGCCCGACAAAGTTCTTTGACATCAATCGTCAAGCTCTGTGAATGGGTCACACTCATGCTCGGGCATGCAGTCATCACAGAACGTGCCGTTGCAGTCGTCGCAAAGTTCTGTTGGCCGCTCAACGTCGCAGTCATCGCAGATGTAAGTGAGAACTAAAGTAGCCATTTGTTTTTCCCTTAAACTTCCTGTCAAAAAATAGGGGGCGAATTTTGCGAGAACCGCCCCCTCAAGTGCCATACGGCACACAGGAGGAAACTTGGTGTTTGACAATCAGGCGACAAGAGCCTCAACAGCGTCTTTCGCTTCTTTCAAGCTGAGGCCGGTAAGGTTCCGGCATAGCCTGATAGCGTCAATCTTTTGGCCGGCCTGAATCAGTAGCCTTGCTTCTGCTTGCCAGCCGTGTTTAAGAACAGCGTCCACGATGATTTTGGGGTGGCTCTTGGCAATTTCCAGAACGAGTTTGCGGAAGTCAGTATTAGAGTCGGTGATGATGCTGATTGCTTGTGCGTAGTAGTTCATGGCTTCCTTTCCGCTGGCTATTTGACAAAAGATTTAAGGGGCTGGCTGGTCATCCACTCGCTACCCATCCCTATTTCGGCGCCTACTCGTTGACACTTTCATGCGTCCTTTGGGCCAAAGCCTTGTCCGATGCGCCAGCCCCGATTGCAGTCAGGCAACAACCGCTCTGACCGCAAACCCTGAAAAGAACTATTGCTGACCCGAGGCGTCAGACCACGCCCGCATTTCTGCCTGCTTCTCTTTGGCGGTCGGGCAAGTATTCAACGGCCCTTCGTGGTGCTTCGGACACTTCCGGCAGTAGAAGCAGAAGTCAGGGCCGAGCATGGTTCCGAAATAGCACTCGCAGGACGGCGGGCCTTTGACGCAGCCTGATTGGTCGTTCTCAGCACCGCAGCAATCGCATGTCCATGTTCTATTGCCGATTCTTGCGCTCATGTTCGACTCGTGTTGGCCGCGCTCTCGCGTCTCTCTGGTGTCTAAAATCAGTACCCGTTGCAAATTTCAGCGCGGGGGTGAAAATTTTTCGCCGCCGGGCAAGTATATTTGCGGGGGCGTAGTAAATGAGTTCAGGCGCGGGAGTTCTGGTCCGCGCGCCTGCTTAACTACAAATCAACCTGTCGTTGCCTGCTCAAGTTTGGCGGGCACTTTTAAGCCGTGCTTCTTGAATAAATCCGGTAGCCCGAGCGCCACCGCTTCATCGGCAATCTCAGCCCTAGTGATACCGGTTTTCTTTACAAGTGTGTTGATAGCCTCTTCCGAGGATGGCCGTGGCCGAAATGGAAGAGGTTTGGTTGCGACGCCATATTTCGGTGGTCTCGCCATAACGGTATACCGTATACAGCATACCGTATACCCGTGTCAAGGGCAAAATTTTAGGGGTGGACATAGATGCCTATTCCGTATACAGTATCCGCCATGCCAGCGGACGGGAATCGCCAAAGAAACCAATTTCAATTCAAGCTGTCCCCCGAAGAGTTTAAGAGGTGGGACAAGGTAGTTAATGACGCGAAACTGCGGGTGAAAAAAGCGCAGATTGCCGCCATGCAAAAAGGTGAATCTGTTGAAGAGATTTCTTTATCCGACATCAACAGGGCACTAGTCGGCATGGCGGAAGCGAAAAAAGGCATAGTCACCGAGCCTGAGCGTCAATACTTTTTAGGTCTAGCAAACGGCGATTATGGTTCCGATGATAACGGAGGAAAAGAATCTCCCCCAGACAATCCCGGCAACAAAGGAGGTCTTGCAGTATTTAGACCTACCAACAGCGGGCGGTCAGCGCCAGTTGTCAACGCGAGAACCGAGGGTGAAAAATCAAAGAAGGGAGAGCGCAAAAAGAAGTGAGTGCCTTTGTGTCTGCCGTTTACACGCCTCGTATCCAAAGGTGGCCCACTTGCGCTCTGGTAACGCTACCCGTGTCTGCCGGTAATCCGTTCGCAACCGACAGTTACATCGAAGGCCAGATAGACCCTTACGAATACCTTATCAAGCATCCCTCAAACACGTTCTTTGTTCGTGTGACGGGGGATTCGATGATTGACTTGGGTATTCAGCCGGGGGATTTACTTGTCGTGGATCGCTCTATTGAAGCTCAAAACGGAAAGGTAGTTATTGCGATTCTTGACGGCGAGCTGACTGTGAAAAAGTTTGAGCTTGCCGGGTCTCACCTCCGACTTGTCCCAGCTAACAGCAATTATCAGCCAATCGTAGTCAAGCCCAACCAGGACTTTGAGGTATGGGGCGTGGTAACTTTTGTGATTCATAGAGTATAGGTCTCCCCGATCTTAGACAAATTGGCCTCCCACCCACTCACAGGAGAACTCTATTTAATCGTCTTGGAATTTAATCCATTCTTTCGTTTAGATTTCCGTAACATGCAAAACCCCTTTCTAGGCTGTAAGGTTTTATGACGCAGTAAAATTCAGGCATTAAAGGAGTACACACATGCTGAATGATTTAATGCGTGCCTTCGGCGCTTCGCTGATAATTTTCCCGCTTTGTGTCATCGTCATGGTCCTGACGTACCCCAAAAGCGTGCGGATTTGGTGGGTCTGGTTGGTGGCTTACGGCATCGCCTACGTAGCCGGATTCTTTACCGCACTTGTCATACCGATGATAGCGACTTTTTTATTCTGCATATTTCTACGCGGGCAAGAAAGTGTGGACTACAAAGGAGACCCTCATGCGTAAGCTACTCCCACTCCTACTACTCTTCACCCTCGCCTGCTCCAACAACGACACCCCGGCAAACAAGGCGACGGCCTATGTCGCCAAATCAGGACTCGCCTCGCAAAGCGGCACAGGCCCGACCAGCACGCCCCGCGACGAACGTATCAGAGGCAACCGCCGGAGCATGATTTATCACTGGCCCGGATGTCCGAATTATGACGACATCGGCCCGAGCAACAGAGTCTATTTCAAAACTCGTGCCGAGGCTGAAGCCGCTGGCTATCGAGCCGCAAGAAACTGCGGATAGGCTGGATTTATATAAGAGAGGCCATATGAGCGAAGGCTATGTAGAGTTTTCCAGAATTAAAGAAGCACTAATCAGTGACGACGGTGAAGAGGTTACGCTCACTTGCCAGGGCGGCGACGGCCTTGAGTTCGATATGCAAATCCCGGCTAACGCTATCGGCCAGCTTGTCAACCAACTGATGATACTTTGGCTGTCGCCCCAACTTAAAGCGTCGGAATCCCCGGAACCGCCACTGCTTCAAGTCACCGATCTTGAGGCTCAGATTTATCCGAACGACGTACTTGTGTTGACGATTCAGAATCAGATTGGCTACAAGATTCGCGTCGGATTCGTACCCGAGATGACGGAGAAACTTTTTGGTCTTCTTTTGCGCGAGGGTAAGTTTCATGGCGACGAAATTCAGTAGCATCCCCTTCGCCACTGATTTCTTTGCTGATGTGAAAGCCCACGCCCCTTCCCTGACCAGTCCCAAAGTATTCCTCAAATTGCCGCAACTCGTCTTCGGGCATTAGAGCTAAAGCGTAAGCCATCCAACGAAACACCGACATAACCCGCCTGCCTTTCCACTGAATTTCCGTCCACTTCCTAGCGCCCTGAAAAATTCCTGAAAATCTTTGCCCACCCTATTGACTCCGTATACGGTATACCGTATACTGCATACCAGCTTATGATGTTTTTGGAAATCAAGCAAGCGGGTAAGCTGAAAGATTTTTATCGATGAACTTCCCGCCCGTTAAGGTGGGCGAGCAAGAGGATACGAGATGCGAGAAGAGAATCAAGAATCGAAGATGACGCAAGCTGAGAAGATTCAACTGACGAAGGAACTCATCAAGCGTTGCCCACGCTCCCGCAGGGACATCAAGCGGGATTTGCAAAACACCCTCACCCTTGCCGAGCGGCACGAGATTGAAATCAATGAAGCCGTCTTGCTGCGCCGCAAGGGTGCGATTGACTTAACTATTGGCTGCACCACTGGCGACATGCTCGGCGATGACGAAGAAGAAAGCGAGGCGGCGTGATGGCTAAAGAGGAAGGGCTGCCGGAGGGTTTCACCTGTGAGTGCGGCGGGCATCACCGATTCCCTGCCTATGTTTACGCACACTGGGATACGCGCCTAATACACACCTGCGACGTGTGCGACAGGCAGCACGCAATCATAAGGGGGACGGTAAGTCTTATTGAACCCCGCCGCCGTGCCGCCCTACCTTCGGAGGTTCAGTGATGCAATCCACACAGACTGAGACAGAGATTCCAGACGCCATCAACCTTGCCGAGTTGAATGTGCAGGAAGCACATCTCGAAAGAGAGACGACTTACGGTCACAGCCTTTGGTGCTGGGGCTGCGCGGCGTGCTGGCCGGAATCCGTTGAACGTGATTCGGATATTTGGTGAAGGAAGCGAGGGCGTAAGCGGTGTACGACAAGTTATCTAGTGAAGAAGTTGAGCGCCTCGCTGATTCAATGAAAAGCAATGGCATGAGTTCCTACGGTGGGAGTGCGCTTGAGGCTTCTATGGGTCGCGCTTCACACGACTTCTTTCAACGCTGTCGAGAGGCGGGCAGGTTCGCCGTCCGGCGCGAAAACGGCAAGGTTGTCTTGAGTCTCTGCGAAGACGAGGCGGCATGAAGAAAGCCGTAGTGTAACCATGTCGGCTATTCATGGTCAGAACTTACGGCCCGGGAGTGCTTGATGAATTAGAGCAGAGGATGCGGGCGCACACGAAGCAGACGGACGAAGAAATCAAAACTGACATTGAAGAGTATTTGATGCTGGTCGAGATATTGAAGTCAGAAAGAGATTGCGAGGCAGCATGAGCGACGAGCAGAAGCAAAGGCGACAGCTTGACCAAAGGCTGCACGAGAACATTAACGAGCGTCAGCGTGCTATTGGCGCGTGGACGGCGGAAGGTCAGGATAAGTTCGAGCATTGGCTCTACGAATCCAGGCGCGTGATGTCGGAGCTTCGCCGCCTGCCTATCCTGTTTGCCCGAGAGCGCAACGGAGAATTACCGAAGGCTTTCAAATATTGCTCGCTATCACCCGTTGAGCAGTTGCCCGCCGAGAACAAGCTGGTGTGCTGTCTCGGGCAGGAAGTCCGGGCGTGCGAAATCCTGCGCGACACTTTCAAAAACACGGATGAGTTTCCGCCCGAAGTGATTGACCAAGCGAAGGCGCACGTCTGCGTCACTCACATTCTGGCCGAAAGCGCAAGGCATTCTATTGATACCTCCGAGGGTTACGTTTTAGACGAGACAGACCGCCAATTCTGGCAACGTACCTACGCAATCATGGCGATGCCCGAACCTGTTCCGCAGTGTGAAGAGTGCGGCGCAGAAGTCGGCGGCGAAGAGATAGACGACTCCGAAAAGGTTGGTTCTATTCTCCGCTGCCGTGAATGCTTGGCCAAAGTCGGCATGGTCTGAATGCGCCACTGCTTGCCCTGCGCGAATTAAATCCGTTTCAGCGCGAGGGGTTGCGGGTGACGGGGTTTCAACCGGGAAGCCGGAATTACAGGACTCTTTATGGATACCACGTTAGACCAGCGCACGGAAGAAGGGGTCAGGGTTCAGATGGCCTGCCGGGAGTGCGGCAACAAAGAGTTCTACCTGCTGACCGTGGTGACTGAGGTCTTCTTCGACCACGACGCCGGGACGCTCTGCTTCAAAGCCCCGTACTGCATGACCAACCTTGAGGAAGGGTTTACCTGCTTCAAGTGCAACGAGCCTTGTGACGACTTCGAAGGTGTTTGGGATTTCACGGCGACACGTTTATGACGGCCTTTAATAACAAGCTTGACGAAGGCAGTAAGACGGAGTGGTGCACGCCAGTCGAGATAGTGCGCGCGCTGGGTACGTTTGAACTCGACCCCTGTGCCCCTATCATCCCGCCCTACAAACTCGCGGAGCGGACATTCAATATCAACGACGACGGGCTGTCAAAGGAATGGGGGGGGGCACGAGTGTTTTTAAATCCTCCATACGATCAGAACCTTTACCGCTGGCTCGGCATGATGTACGCGAACAGCAACGGCATAGCCCTAATCTTCGCGCGGACGGACACGAAATACTTCCATGACTTCGTGTGGACGGCGAGTGCCGCCCTATTTCTCAGCCGTCGCATCACCTTCCTGCACGTTGACGGGAGCCGGGCCGCAAGGAATAGCGGAGCACCTTCGGTCCTAGTCGCCTACGGTGACGACAACGCGCTCGCTTTGAAACAGTGTGGATTGCAAGGCAAGTACCTAGTTCTTAACAAAGGCTTGAAGGCGCGGGTTGAAGTCGCTCCAGGGCTGGCCCAGTCAGTTTTATTCGGGTAAACGAGTAGGCCACAGGGGGCCGAACGGATGAGCGTTTGGGGGAGACGGCGGACTAGGGCTTTCGAGGTTCGAGGATGAAACCCACTTGGAGATTGGGAGGTTAATGACGATGAAAAGCAGCGAAGCGCGAAGCATAAATAAAGGCGAGAAGGTGGCACACAAGCGTTATGGTCTGTGCGTTGTTAAGGACGTCTTGACTTGCGGCAGTTCGCTTTTCGGCCTCGTCTTGACGCCGCAGGATACGGAAGGGCAATCACTCCTCGCCGCCGACTGCGGCTGTGATATCCCGGACTACCTTGAAGCTGACCCGCGTACTTTATCAACGCCTGAGCAGCCTTCAACGTAACTGACTTTTGAAGCCCTGACCTGTGAACGAGCGCCCGTCATATCTTGAAAGGATTTGGGCAATCGCACCACCGAAGGGAGGTCCGACACGATGGAAGTCAAGCAAGCCGTAACTGAAGCCGAAGAAACCAAGCAGGAAGATAAGAGGTATGAAGACTGCCCTGATGGATGCGGCGGACATCTTGTCTCTAGCACCGGCGGGGCAATCGTCTTCTGCTCGAACCGATGCGGCTACGGCTGCTGGTATTCGACGGAATGAACGACTCCCTTTTCCGCCGACTGCTTTTGCGTGAGGATTTGAAGAAATGAGCGAACGGCTACCAACAAGCACGCCCGAAGAGAGGGCCGAATGGTGCGTCCAACTCCACGCGGACTGGTCAAAGAATGATGTCATCCCCATGCCCGCCGACATCATTGAAAGAATTGAGCGGGCAATCAGGGAGGCGACTGCCGAGGCCCAACGGGTAGAGCGGGAGCGGGCGAAGGGGTTGGTCAAGGCTGCTAGATATGCTGCTGACGTGTTCGCCGCTCACAACGATGCCAAGCCGCACAGCATAGGGATGGAGCAGGCGGTTGAAGAGTTACGTTCGGCGGTCAAAGAGTTTGAGGCGGACAGCCTGAAAGAAAAGCCCAAAGGGTATGCGGGCAAAGGCCCGGAGTGTGAATACTGCGACCGCGAAGCCACCGAGAGCATAGGTAACACCATTGTCTGCGACGAGCATTTTAAGTCAGAGCAATAACGGCTTGTCGGCCCGAGACGAGCACGACCCGGAGAAGAAATAAATGAGAAACACCAGGCGAAGCAAGGCCGAGATAAGGCTAATCACTCACACCTGCCCGAAGGGGCATACGTGGAAATCAATGCTGGTGAATGCTAAGAACTGCCCCGTGTGTCGCAAGGAAGAACGGCAGAGGGAACAGGCCGAGAAGTCGGGAGAGTCGGACGGCGAGGTTAAGAAATGAAGCTCGTTCACTACGTCATACAGTTCAGTGATGACCACAAGGGCGCTCGTGTCCTGCTCTGGCTCCTCGCCCTCCCCCTCTTCTTCGCCTGGTTGCTGCTCGCCGGCGTGGACGGCATTAGGAGGTGGACACAGTGAAGCAAGCCGAGAGACCAATCGAAGAGCGGATAGACGACCTACTCTCTGCGCTGGACGAGCTGCACGATTACCGGCTGGCCTTCCGCCGCGTCATCTTGGAGACCGTCCGGGCGGGCTACGGCCGGCGCGACCAGATGATGAGCATGTGCCGCCACCTGTGGAAGCCGTCAAATATGCCCGTGGCCGACGTGCTCTCCGACATCCTGGTCGAGTTGACGAATGAGGGGCTGATATGCAGGAACGAGAATCACTACAACATTCGGTACGTGCTGACTGAGAAGGTCGGGCGGGCGGCATAGGAAAGGGGCAGGCTGTGAATAAAGAGTCTTCAGGAGAAAGCCCGTCAGCGGCGGTGTGGCGGGAATGGTTTGACCGCATCGGCCCGGCTACTAGCGTTGATCTGGTGAACGCGACGGCCAATCTGGTCATAGCCGAACGCGACATTTACGCGCAGCCTATCATGCGCCAGCTTGACCGCCTTGCGGACAACGAGAGCAAGTTGCTCCGGGCGATTGAGGCAGCCTGCCACGCATGGAACCAAACGCCGGCAACAGAGCGCACGGATAAGCTCCAGGAGGCCATTAACCTCCTTAGCAGCGTGCATCAAGAAATACTGGGGGCGGCATAGGGCGGGGAGTTGTCCCCCGAGAGGATGAGGCGATGAAACAGTTTTGGACATGCCTGAAGTGCTGGTGCTACGACAACTGGCTGGGAGACTTCTTCTGTTACAGGTGCGGCCATAAGCGTGAGAAGTGAATTGTGCGTCCTGACCTTCCCTCCCCCAACCCGAGACGCGACGAGACAGGACGATTCAGGGAGAACGGAGAATAGCTTTCGACGGTTCGAGCTTACGCGCTCTCAAGCGCACATGAATTGAAGGGTTAATCAGGATGGACAGAAAAGAACTCATCACGAAATTAAGGGCTGACAAAGAGTTCCGTGACGCCTTCATGTCGCAGACCGTCAGAGAATCCATCGCCGCGCAGGTTAAAGAATTGAGAACTCAGCACGGACTGTCACGGCATGAATTTGCCGACCGCGCTCAGATTGCCTACAGCACGGCCTTCAGACTAGAGAATCCTAAAACCAACGACGGCGTGACCATCAAGACGCTTCTTAAAATCGCCTTCGCCTTTGATGTCGCGCTAATCATTAAGTTCGTCTCATTCAGCCGCTGGCTAGTCGAGATGTTCGCCTTCACACCGAAGGGGATTCTCACCTTTGAAGAGGATGCGGGCAATCTAATGGCGTGGGCCAGAGAGCAAGATGCTGCGACCGCGCAGCGGCGCTCTCCCTGACCTGTGAATGAGCGCCTAGTGTCTCCTTGAAAACCGTCCGCCCGTCTCCCCGCTGATGGTCAGCACCGGGGGCGCGGACAAACACGGGTAAGGTTAATACGGAGCGATTGGGGTGAGGTCAGGGTTTGAAAGTCATACGAGGTGAAGGCTTATGAAGCCAAGAGCATTAGACCTGTTCTGCAAAGCGGGCGGGGCGACCAAAGGCTTACAGCGCGCGGGCTTTCACGTCACGGGCGTTGATATTGAACCGCAGCCCAACTACTGCGGCGACAAGTTTATTCAGATGGACGTTAAAGACATCGGCGCGCGGCACTCCAAAGTCAACCCGGCCCTCTTTGATTTCATTTGGGCCTCGCCGCCCTGCCAGAGATACAGCGTATGCACGCCCATCGCCCACAAGAGCAGGCATCAAGATTTAATCGTCTGGACTCGCGTACTTCTCAACGTCTTCAAGAAGCCTTACGTCATAGAGAACGTGGCCGGCGCGCGGCATTTACTCGACAGCCCCTTAATGCTCTGCGGTTCGATGTTCGGCCTGAAGGTTTGGCGTCACCGTTACTTTGAGACTTCATTCCCCTTGTTCTCACTGTTGCCGCCCTGCGATCACTCATTCAAGCCTGTAGTCGTTTCAGGCTCGCCGCGCCGCAGGCGTGCGGACGGCACGCTCGACAGGACGGAGCCGAGTACGCAGGAGCGCAGGGACGCGATGGGTATTCCGTGGATGCGTCGGACGGAACTAGACGAGGCGATACCGCCGGCCTATTCAGAATGGCTGGGTCGCCAATTTCTGAATCTTTGCCAAACGGCCGCGGCGTGAAGGGAAGCTATGAATCAGCCTACTGAAAATCAAATCGAACTGTTGGACGCCTTGAAAGCCATGCTCGAAATGTTTGAGGCCATCTGTGACAAAGTAGATTGGGGCAAATCATTTCTAAACGCCAGAACAATCCGACTGTTCAACGAAGCACCGTTAAAGGCAAGGAAAGCTATTGCCGATTATGAGCAACTTCTATCTTCCACTGACACCAACAGCAATCAGCCTTCAACATAAAAGCAGTTTTGAATCCGGGGGTGTGTAGCGTATCCCCCGGAAGCAAAAGAGAGGTGGTTGAACGTGTATCGAGCGGTTTACATACATACGCATATTTACAACGACCGCAACTATATGACGGGAGCGTGGCGCGTCTTTGACGGCTTACTGCTTCGCCGCGCCGACCCCTTATCGCTTCCGGCTGAAATCATCTTTGTTGACGACTCGGGCGCAATCAGGATTGAGAAGGAAGCGCACATAACTAATCAGTGCGGGGCGGCAACGTGGGTGTACGCTCACGAGTTCGAGTTGATGGCCGACATGGTAGAGCGCGACTGGCAACGGCGTGGATGTTGGCAGGAAGCCTATGACGACATTCAGAGAATCCGGGCCGAGCGGGGCAACCCGTCAGGCAAGCCGCCCGACTGCCCGGCCTGTGGAGGGACGGGGCGCGGTCTTCCAATGTTCTGCAAAGAGTGTGGCGGCACTGGCAGCGCGCGGCCGCGCAACAGAACAAAGCTAGTTGACACGATTCCTTCTACGAACAGCGCCCTATGGAAATGCGAATCATGCGGCGAGGAATGGGCATCGCCTAACAAGTTGCCCTGTACGAACTGTTCCGGCACGTCCACCGAGGCTTCAACCGCTCCCGCATCTGTGAGGTAACTGAAGATGAGCGTGCAGGGCCAACAGGATAAGCCGTGGCTCCCTTCCCCAGATGATAAGCAGGACGAGCAAGGTCACGTCTGGTTTGACGTAGACAACATGGAAGCCTGCAAGCGGTGCGGCATCGTCAAAAGGCGCGACGGTAAGAACAGCACATGCAGGGGAACAACGGGAGGCGTCGGGCTTAGGTGAGCGAACAATTTTCCCACTAACATGCTCTCAACAATCAAGACACACAAAGAGTGGCTTTCACTCACCCGCCACGGCCTGCACACCTTAGTCCAAGACCAAGACGTGCTGATTGAGCTAATCATCAACGAGGCACGGAGAATGATAAAGCAGGGCGAGGTCACAAGTGTCGTCGGGGTTCCTACTGAGGTTGATGCCGTGCGGCAGATTCTACAGGAACTCAACTTGAGATTCGTTGTCGGCTGACTGCGTTCTCACTGGATAGGTATTTGTTCGTGTCCCCGGTTGGGACAGAGGAAGCTGACATGCCGATTCTAAATTACACAACCAAAGTCAACGAGCATAAGACCATCGGTGAGATTCAAAAAGCTCTGGTCGCCAAAGGCGCTCTATCTGTGATGACTGACTACACCCCGAGCGGGACGCCCGCGGCCGTGACCTTCACGATAAACGTCAACGGCACTCCCATACGTTACCGCCTGCCTAGCGACGTTGACGGCGTACTCCGGGCCATGCAGAGGGCCAAAGGCGTGCCCTACCGATTGCAGACCAGGGAGCAGGCCGTGCGCGTCTGCTGGCGCATCCTGAAAGACTGGATAGAAGCACAGTTGGCAATCATCGAAGCGGGTCAGGCCGAGCTGGCGCAAGTGTTCTTACCTTACGCGCTGAACAGCGAGGGGCAGACTCTATTCGAATATTTCAGGGACAACCCCCGGCTGCTTACAGAGGGCGGGCGCAAGTTGCTGCCGCCCCATGATGATCCGATTGACGCCGAAGTGCTGAACGACACCGAGAATTAATTGTTTTCGTGTCCCCGGTTGGGGGACCAGAGGGAACTGAAGATGAAAACCGAAGCTGAGATTAGAGACTTCGTTAAGACGCGCACGGAGATAGAAGCCCTATGCAAAGAGATTGCCATTGAGCTTCAAACTATCCGAGGCGAATCATCCGTTGACCCGAGGACGGCGGAAGTGCACGAGCTTTCTGAGGAAGAAGGCGTGTCCGTGTCGTGGGAGATTTGGTGTCGCGGGAGCTTCTATGAAGACGGCTATTGTCAATTCCCTTTGTCCTACCTCTGGACTGACGGCTGGCGCGAAGCCGAGCGGGCATCAATGGAGCGGGCAAAGCTGGTGGCAGAGGAACAAGCGGCGGCTGAGAAGCGAGCGGCTGAGCAGGAAAGGGAGAGGCGGGACCGGCAGACTTACGAGCGGCTGAAGGCCAAGTATGAAACGGGCTCTTGAAGCCTGCGCCACCATTTTTATCTCCCGCTGAGTTTTTTTTCGTGTCCGGTTGAGAAAGAAATAGTCTTATGAGCAAAGAAGTAGAGACAATCGAAAAGCGTTACACCGAAAAGCAGTTCTGCGAGATGTACCAGATAGACCGCGCGACCGCGCACAGGTGGCGTAAGGCCGGGATCATCCGTTTCGTCAAGCTGCCGACCGGCCAGATACGCTACCTGCAATCACACATTGATGAGATGGAGCGCAGGAATCAGAAAGGCAAGCGTGCGGCCTAGTCCTCGAACGATTCCAGGATTTCCGCGGCCTTGTCCCGGCTCGCCTCGTCGGGGTTGTTGTAGCGCCACGTCGTAGTGGGTTGCGTGTGCCCCATGAGCTTACCGGCTTCCGAGAGCGGCATGTGTCCCTTCAACAGCCTCGTGGTCGCGGTGTGACGAATATCGTGCAGCCTGAAATCATCAAGAGAGACGCCTTTCAACCCCGCCCGCCTCTTGGCCGTGGCGAAGGAGCGTCGGACGCTGCCGACCTTAAAGAGCTTTTCATCGGGTGCGAGTCCCTGACAGAGCCTTTCGCACACGACCCGCAGTCTGGTAGTCATCTTCAGCCACCTCTCCGTGCGGCGCTTCCCCTTGTAGGATACGGCCCTGATTTCGTTCGTTTCAAGGTTCACGTCCCGGCGCTCCAAACGGAAGACCTCGCCGGCACGCATCCCGGTGTCGAAGGCGCAGACCAGAAAGTCGCCCAAGTGGCCCGAGGCTTCGAGCAACAAAGCGCCCTCCTCCTTCTTAGTGGCGATGCGCTCGCGTGGAACTTCCAGGGCTATGTCTATCAAAGCCTCGCCCTTCCCGAAAGGGTTCTTACTCAGCCACCCCTCCTGCACGGCCACGGAGAACATGCGCCGGATGGCCGCCAGTTCCCTGTTGACCGTCGAGACGCTACGCGGGCTCTCCCGCTCCTCCCACCTGATGACTTTCCTGCCGTCCACCTCTTCTTTGACCTTGTACTTCACGAGGACCGGCTTTCGGAGGAGCCTATTCTTATACCTGACGAGATCGGCGTAAGTGATGCTCTTGGCCTTCCGTTTTCCGAAGTGGGCTTGGGCGTAACCTATCTTGCGCCGCATGTCCCTCCAGGAGCGCAGCCCTGCCACCTTCTCGCCTTTGGTGTTATACTCGGCCTCCGTCAGATAGTGCTCTTTGTAATACTCGGCCAGGTCGTTAAAGGTCATCCGAGCACCGTCAAGGCTACGCTCGCCCTGCTCGTCCAACTCCTTCAGCAGGTCTTTGACGTGCTCCCATGCTTCGGTGCGCGTACCCGAAACTGCTTTGCGCTTGCGGTCCCTGCGGCGTCCGTGCTCGTCCGTGAAGGTGACGCGGCCGTAGATTGCGACCACCTTGCGCTTGCCGGTCTTCGGGTCTTTGACCTTCTCGTACCAGATGGAGCCTTTACGGTTGCGGGGCATCTCACTTCCACTTTCACTTCCACATACGGGGCGCACGGGATACTACACGATGCAACCTCGTGCGACAAGATGCAACAACGAGGAGGCGGAAAAGGGCGGGGATTTTCAAGGATATGCCGCACGGTGCGACACCATGCAACATCATGCAACAAGAGGATGTCGCGGACTCTTAATCAGCGGGTCACTGGTTCGAGCCCAGTCCGGCTCACATTTCGAACCAATAAGTTAGGGCATCCGCAGCGGATGCCCTTTCTTCTTTTGTGTGCCAGATTTGCGGGCGCGCCCGAGGGGGCGACGCTTCAGGGTGCGGCGATGAAGTTGATCGACAGGTTATTCTCGCTCAGGGCGGGGTAAGACCTGCTGGCCGGGGTGAAATGTAAGCCGTCCTTCGAGGGGGTCAGCGTGTAGTTGCCGGCGGCCGGCACGTTGTTGAATATGTAGCGGCCGAACTCGTTCGTGACGGCCGTAGCGGATTGCGAGCCGCTCAGCGTCACCGTGACCCCGCTCACGCCGTTGGCGTTTGAATCAACGACGAGCCCGCCGAGGAGGTGTGCGTTCATGATGCCAGTGAAGTCGGCCGAGCCCCAATTCCCGCTCAACTGGTAGTAAAACAGAGTGGCCGGCGAGAAGGAATAAAAGGTCTTCGACGCCGTGATCGTGTAGTTCCTGCCGGCATCCAAGGACCTGAACTGGAACCTGCCGTTGCCGTCCGTCTTGACCGCGCCCGTGCGCGCCCCGCCGAGCTGCACGAGCACGCCGGGCATAGGCGTACCGTTACTGTCTCGGATGAGTCCCCCTATGCTGTGTTGCCGCGGTGCCCCCGTGAAGTTCAACGCCACGTTCCCGGTCAGGCCGTAGAACGTGCGGCTCGGCGGGTTGAAGCTGAGGTACAGCCTCGACGCCGTGACCGTGTAGTTGCGGTCGGCCCTCAGGCCGGTGAACGAGTATTTGCCGAGGCTGTCCGTGAGGACGGTTTCGTCCTTGCCGCCGCTGATCGTCACGAACGTGCTGGCGAGGGGCGTGCCCCGCTCGTCCTTGACCGTGCCCGCGATCCTGTAAATCGGGACGGAGGCGAAGTTCCCGGCCGCGTTGCTGCTCAGCCTCAAGAATTTGCGGAGCGGGGGGTTGTACGTGTAAGTCGCGGTGGGCGTCGGCACGATCTTGTAGTTGCCGCCCGCGAGCAGTTTTCCGAAGCTGTAGTTGCCCTCGCTGTCGGTCGTCAACTGCAAGGTCTTGGAGCCTTTGATTCCGACCTTCGCGTTGCCGAGGGGGTTGCCCTGCGGGTCCGTCAGCTTGCCCGAAATGCTGTAGAGATTTTTTGAGCCCGTGTATCTGTAGAAAAGGGTTCCGAGCAGCGTGCCTGGGCCGCCGTCGCACTTCTGCTCGAAGCTCGCGGCGAAGTGTACGACTCTGGGCTCCGGCCCCGAATAGTCGTACTGCGCCTCGTGGACGGTGAAGCTGCCTGTGAGCATGTTGCAGCCGCGCCCGTCCCCAGTGACTTCCAGGCCCGGATGGCCGGGGTCATAAAAAGGGGCGCGCTGCGCGTCAGGGTAGTAACCCGGCACGAGGTTTTTGTTCTGACCCATCGTGCTGAAGTTCACGTTCCACACGTTGTTGTTCGCGTGGACGATGGTGAAATTTATCGAATCGACGATGCCGTCGCCCGTGCCGTCGCCCGCGCTGGCAAAGAAAGTTGTGTTGTACGCCTTGAAGAGATAATCGTTGGGGCCGCCGATGTAATCGTTCTCGTCGCCGCTCATGGAGAGTTGCGTGACGAGCGGCGTCGGGGTCGGCGTCGCGGCCGGAGTCTGGGCCGACGCGGACGACTGTAGACAGACCAGCAGGCTTGCCAGTGCCAGAACGAAGAGGGGGAACCTGCCGGCGAGCCGCCAGCCACGAGGGACGCGAGACATCATAATTCTCCTGGTTGAGATTTACTGCGTTACGGGTAATGCTCTGGGACTTTATCCGAGAGGCAGGTGGCTGCGAAGAGACAGCAACAGGCCACGGTAACGAGCGAGGTTCTGCGCCTCTCAGCCTTCGTGATGTTAGTGACTTAACCCTTGAACGGTGTGAGACTTCACAAGAGCAGAACAACCGGCGGATGATACAGTTTTCGTTCCCGGCTGTCAAAGCGCGGAAAGAGCGTCGCGGCTATCGATTCACAGCTTAGCGCGGAGGCGTCTCGCCCCAAATCCACTGGCCGAACCAGTCGTAGTTGTGCTGCTTGAAGGCGCTGAACTGCTTGAGCGTCCAACTGCCGCCGCCGTGGCCCGCGCCCCTGTAGACGATCATCCTGACGTTGACGCCCTGGTCTTTCAAGGCCCTGTACATCTCATAGCTGCTCATGATCGGCGAGCGCCTGTCCGCCTCGCCGTGCTGAATCAGGGTCGGCGTTTTGGCCCGCTTCACGTAGGCGACTGGCGCGACCTGCCTGTAATACTCCGGGTCGTCCGCGGGGGTCGCCCCCAGGAGGCTGAGCATCCCCGGCCCCGCGTCGCTGCCGGCGTAGAACACTCTCCAGTCGGAGACGCCCCCGCCCATCGAGACGGCCTTGAAGC